>Ga0315281_10000019_pt1 | contig 224747 bp, 225 predicted proteins | sample YL17G07_0_MG_FD_204540 | JGI IMG/M metagenome (GOLD analysis project Ga0315281, IMG submission 204540) | Sediment microbial communities from Yellowstone Lake, YNP, Wyoming, USA - YL17G07_0 | ecosystem: Environmental > Aquatic > Freshwater > Lake > Sediment | place: USA: Wyoming | collected...
CAGCCGTGACCAGGGCTACCTGAAGATCACGAAGGCCTTTGACGCGAAGACCTCGGGGTTCACGGGCACGTTCGCGATCAAGTACAACTGCGGCGCTGGCGACCAGACGGTCAACCTCGCCGCAGGCGCCTCGGCGACGGTCGGACCCTTCGACTCGGGTACCTCATGCACCGTGAGCGAGCCCAACCTGCCGACCGCGCCGGCCGGATGGACCTTCGGCACGCCGTCGATCCCCGGCAGCCCAGCGACGATCACGGCTGGCAACCCGGCGGCCGCCGTCGAGGTCACGGTGACCAACTCGATCAGCCGTGACCAGGGCACGCCGACGATCGCGACCACGCTGTCCGCGAGCTCGATCGCGGTCGGTGGCTCGGTCCACGACTCGGCGACCCTTACGGGCGCCACCCCCGATGCCGGCGGCACGGTCGACTACCGCTACTACGCGACCCAGGCCGCCTGCGCGGCCGACACGACCGGCACTGCTGGGACCGACGTGGGCATCAAGGCCGTGACGCGCGGCATCGTCCCGGACTCGGACTCGGCCACGTTCAGCTCAGCCGGCAGCTTCTACTGGGCGGCCTTCTACTCAGGTGATCTCAACAACGCCCCGGCCTCCAGCGACTGCTCGACCGAGGTGCTGACCGTGAACCCGCCGACCCCTCCCCCACCGATCGGGATCCAGATCGTCAAGGGCGGGCCGGCGCTGGCCCACGTCGGTGACACGATCACCTACACGTTCGCCGTGAGTCTCCCCTCGGGTATCACCGAGCCGCTCACGAACGTCACGGTCACCGACCTAATCTGCGACTCGGGCCCGACGCTCGTGTCCAAGGACGGCGGCAACCAGAACAACTGGCTCGAGGTCGGCGAGACGTGGAACTACACGTGCACGCACAGCGTGACCGCTTGGGATCCCGACCCGCTGCCGAACACGGCGACCGCGACCGGGATCGACGCGCACCTGCGGAGCGCATCGGACACGGACGGCCACCTGGTGGAGATCATCCACCCGGCCGTCACCATCGTGAAGACGGCCGACCCGACCGAGGGCTCCCCCGGCGACAGGATCGCGTACACGTACGTCGTCACGAACACCGGTGACGTGGACCTCACGAGCGTCTCGGTCGACGACGACGTGCTCGGGCACATCTGCGATATCGCCCTCCTCACGCCGGGGCAGAGCGAGACGTGCACCGCCAGCTACGTCCTGAAGGATCGCGACGTCGGCGACCTCGTCAACGTCGCGACCGCTGCGGGCACCGACCCGCTCGGCATGCAGGTCACCGACCGGGACGACGCGAAGGTGGACGTGACCCAGGTCCTGCCGACCACGGTTACGCCTCCGCCTACGCCGACCAGGACCCCGCCGGGCGGCACCGCCTTCACGGGCGCCGCTGCGGCCGTTCCGCTCGCAGGTCTCGTTCTGGCCTTCCTGCTGGCGGGAACGGGCCTCCTGTGGCTCGGACGGCGCCGCAAGGGCGAACAGGAAGGCTGAACCGGCAGGAGCCGCATGTGCGAAGGCCCCGGGCTCATCGCCCGGGGCCTTCGGCTACTGCCGAGATACTCCGCGCTACCCGTAGAAAATCACGGTCACCCAAAGCCTGTCACCGTCGTGGACGACCCCGATGGCCGCGTGGTCGAACTGCCGGCGAAGGATGTTCTTCCGGTGCTCCTTGCTCTGCATGAAGGCGGTCTCGAGGCTGTCCAGCGACCCGCCGACGCCCACGTTCTCGCCGCCGAGCGACCACTCGTAGCGCGACAGCGCCTTGATCAGCTGGTCGGAGCTGGAGTGGAACAGGTAGCCCTCGTGTGCCATCTCGCGGCTGTGCTGCTTCGCGAAGTGCGAGAGGCGGCTGTTCAACGACAGGTCCGCCCGATCCCGCTGCGTGCGATCGTGGTTCGTGAGGACCAGCATGTCCGTCCGCCGTGCGTGCGTCGCGGCGTCGGCGCGCTCTGCGGCGGATCCGATGACCAGAGAACCGGCGAGAAGGAGCACGATCAGCGCTCCGGCGCTCCCCCGCCTCGCGACACGTCCGTGCATCTCGAGCCTCCCGACCCCTTGGTCCCGGGGACCGAGTCCGGATCGGGGGCTCGGGTCCTTCGGTAGCTCGGCCACCTCCCCCTTGGAGGTCCGGAGCTTTGCGCCCCGCCGTCGCCGGCGGTTTGCCCTTTCGGGACCGTGTCCTGTTGTGTCCCTGCTTGTATCGGCCGGGAGCTCATCCTGCTTGAGCTGGACGTGGCCGGAAGGGACTAGTCAGCCCTCCCCGCGTCACGGGATGGAAGAGGCCTACGTCTACCAGCGGAGCTTCAGGTGGCGCGCGGCGCGGGCCTCATCGAGGCGGCGTACCGGCGTGGTGACGGGCGCTTCGTGCAGGAGGTCGGGGTCGGTCTCGGCCTCGCTCGCGGCCTGAAGCATCGCGGCCGCGAGCGCCTCGAGGGTCTCCTTCGTCTCGGTCTCGGTCGGCTCGACCATCATGGCCTCCTCGACCACGAGCGGGAAGTACACGGTCGACGGATGGAAGCCGAGGTCGATCACACGCTTCGCGATGTCCATCGCGCGGATCCCGGTCGCGTCCCTGATCGGCTTGGCGGTGGAGACGAACTCGTGCATCGGCCGGCCCGACGGGTGCTCGAGCGGGAAGACGCTCTTCACGAGGCTCGCGAGGTAGTTCGCGTTCAGCACCGCCCTCTCGCCGACCTCTTTCAGGCCGTCGGCCCCGTGGAGGAACACGTAGGCGTAGGCGCGCACGAGGACGCCGAAGTTCCCGTAGAAGCCGTGCATCCGACCGATCGACTCCGGTCGGTCGTAATCGAGGCGGAACGTGCCGTCCTCGCTCCGTTCGACCATCGGCGAGGGCAGGAACGGCACGAGGGACTCCGTCACGCCGACGGGGCCGGCGCCGGGCCCGCCGCCGCCGTGGGGCGTCGCGAACGTCTTGTGCGTGTTGATGTGGACGATGTCGAACCCCATGTCGCCGGGCCGGCACCGTCCGAGGATCGCGTTCAGGTTCGCGCCGTCGTAGTAGACGAGACCGCCGACCCCGTGGATGGCCCCAGTGATCCGCTCGATCTCCTCCTCGAACAGGCCGAGGGTGTTCGGGTTCGTGAGCATGAGGCCGGCGACGTCCTCGTCGATCAGCCTCTCCAGCGCCGAGACGTCGACGAGCCCGCGCGCGTCGGACGGCACGCGGAGAGCCTCGTAGCCGGCCAACCGCGCGCTCGCGGGGTTCGTGCCGTGGGCCGAGTCGGGGATCGCCACCCTCCGCCGGGGGTTCCCGGCCTTCGTGTGGTGGGCGCGCATGGTCAGCAGCCCGGTGAGCTCGCCGCACGCGCCCGCGGGCGGTTGGAGCGTGGCGCGCGCCATCCCGGTGATCTCGCAGAGGGCCCGCTCCAGGCGCCACAGGAGCTCCAGTGCGCCCTGGACGGTCCGCTCGGGCTGGAGGGGGTGCACGCGCTCGAACCCCGGCAGCGACGCCGCCGTCTCGGCGACCTTCGGGTTGTACTTCATCGTGCACGATCCGAGCGGGTACACGCCGGTGTCGACGCCGTAGTTCAGCTGGGACAGGCGCGTGAAGTGCGTGACGAGATCGCGCTCGGCCACCTCCGGCAGCTCGGCGCGACCGCGGCGCGCGAGATCCTCCGGGACCTCGGTCCCGGGTACGTCGAGGGCTCGGAAGCTGGAGGCGCGACGTCCGGGCCGCGACAGGTCCTTCAGCGTCCCCGTCCCGATCGACGGTCCCTGCGCTCGCACGGGAGCACCGGTCACGAGAGCACCTCCCGCATCGCCGACGCGAGCGCGTCGATCTCGGCGCGTGTGCGGCGTTCGGTGACCGCGACCAGCAACGCCTGCCCGTCGGCATCGGGCAACGGCACACCGGCAAGGAACCCCCGGTCGACGAGTGCGTCGACGACCTGCGCCGCCGGTTCCGGCAGCCGCAGCGCGAACTCCTTGAAGAACGGCGCCCCCGGGAACAACGGCTCGACCCCGGGGATCTCCGTGAGGCGCTCGGCCGCGTAGCTCGCTTTGGCGGCGCACTGCCGGCCGAGCTCCACGAGACCCTCGGGGCCCAGCCAGCCCAGGTACACGGTCGCGGCGATCGCCATCAGCGTCTGGTTCGTGCAGATGTTCGAGGTCGCCTTCTCGCGGCGGATGTGCTGCTCGCGCGCCTGCAGCGTGAGGACGTAGCCGGTCTTCCCGTCGACGTCGACCGTCTCGCCCACGATCCGGCCGGGCAGCCGGCGGACGTCGTCCAGTCGCGTCGCGATGACGCCGAGGTACGGCCCCCCGAAGTTCAGGTGGTTGCCGAGGACGTGCCCCTCGGCGACGGCGATGTCGGCTCGCAGGTCGCCCGGCGGAGCCAGCACGCCGAGCGAGAGCGGGTCGAACACCTGGATGGCGCGCGCTCCCCCGGTATGCGCGGCGCCGAACAGCTCCCGCGCCGGCTCGAGGTTCCCGTAGCGGTTGGGGTGTTGGACGACCACGCAGGCGACGTCGGGCGCGACTTCGGGCTTCCCCCCTCGGCCGTCTTCGGCCTCGAAGAGCTCCGGTTCGTAGCCCGCGCCGCGGCCGTACGTCCGCAGGGTCTCGACGTACCTCGTGTCGACCGCGCTCGACACGAGGACGCGGCCGCGACCCGGTGAGGAGAGCGCGAGGTTCACCGCCTCCGCGAGGGCCGTCGCGCCGTCGTACAGGGACGCGTTCGACACCTCGAGCCCGGTGAGCTCGCAGATCATCGACTGATACTCGAACAGCGCTTGCAGGACTCCCTGCGAAAGCTCCGCCTGGTAGGGCGTGTAGGACGTGTAGAACTCCGATCGGCCGGCGAGCGCCCACACGACGGAGGGCACGTAGTGGTCGTACGCGCCGGCGCCGGCGAAGCACACGAGATCGTCGGCGCTCCTGTTGCGGGCCGCGAGCGCCTGCAGGTCGGCGAGGATCTCCATCTCCGAGACCCCGGCGGGGATGTCGAGCGGACGGTTCAACCGGACCGACGGCGGGATCTGGTCGAACAGCTGATCCAGCGTCTGGAGCCCCAGCGCTGCAAGCATCTCGCGGACGTCGCCGTCGGTGTGCGGAGCGAACCTCATGGCATCATCGACAAGTCTAGCGGGACACCGGGAAGTGGCCGACCGTCAGCCGGCCATGTCCTCGAGGCCGTACTTCGTGACCAGGGACAGGTAGTCGCGCTGGTAGAAGACCTTGCAGTTGATCCCCGGGTAGAGCTCCCGGAGCTTGCGGATCTTCCCGTTCTTCTTCGTCACCAGCTTCTGGTTCAGCGTCGTGATCTCGATGTACAGGTCGTACTGGGGCAGGAAGAAATCCGGCGTGAACCGCTGGATGATGTTGCCCTCCCTGTCCCATCCGAGGTCGAACGAGCGGGGCTCGTACTCCCACTCGATCTGGTAGAAGTCCAGCAGCCGTGCGAACTGCCGCTCGCTGGCGTGGGCGAACTTGACACTGTCGCTCTTCAGGGCCGGCGTGACGGCCGCGACGTTCGAGTTCACGCGCCTCCGGCCCGAGCGACCTCGCGACCTCTCTTCCGGCTCTTTGCGAGGGTCCCCTCGAGATCGGTCCATACCCTGTCCACGGCGACGGCGAAGACGCCCTGCCCTTTGGCGAGGAGGTCCACGACCGCCTCTGGCGACTCGACCGCGTAGATCCGCGAGCCGTCGGAGACGAGCGTGGTGCCGACGGCGGGCTCCTTCAGGTCACGGAGCGTCCCCATCGCCCTCCGCACCTGCTGGAGGCTGACCCCCGTGTCGAGCAGCTTCTTGATGACCCTGAGTTGCGCGAGATCGCGGAACGAGTAGAGCCGCTGCGTGCCTGAACCCCGAGCGTCCTTCACGGAGGGACGCACGAGCCCCGTCCGAGCCCAGTAATCGAGCTGGCGGTAGCTGATCCCGACGATCCTGCAGACGTCGGGGACGCGATATCCCTGCTCAGCCATCACATCTCCGTAATTACGCGAGCGTAGCGTAGGCTATTGCGGGCCGGGAGACCTGTCAATCACCCGGAGCGAGGGGCGGGGTTGTGCGGCACCGGCCGAGGCGCGCACCGCCACTCCCGGAAGATGGTCCGCCGCGACGAGCTCTTCGACGTGCCGAACCTCGCCGCCCTTCTGAAGCCATACCACTGGACCTACGGCGCCGAAGCGGTCGGCTGCAACGGGAGCCTGTTCCGGCTCCACCGGATGCTCCTCTCCGACGTGATCCACCGCAGCATCATCCTGAGCGAGGAGGCGCGCCGGGTCGGCATCGGGGTCACACGGGTCGACGGCAAGAGCTCGTGCGGCCGAGATACCTACTGGGCGACCGAGATCTTCTACGGCTGAGGGGCCGACGGCCCCTGCTCGAAGTCCTCGGGGGTCACGTTCTCGAGGAACTCCCGGAACTTCTCGACCTGATCGTCCTGGTCCTCGGAGGGGATCAGGATCGAGGCCTCGGCCAGGACCTCCTCGCTCGCGTAGATCTTGCAGCCGAGCCGGACGGCGAGCGCGAGCGCATCCGAGGGGCGCGACGAGATCTCGTTGGAGGTGCCGTTGCGCTGCATGTTGATGACCGCGTAGAAGATGCCCTCCCGCAGCTCGGTGATGACGATGTTCTGCACGTCGACGGCCATCTCCTCGAGCATGTTCTTGATGAGGTCGTGGGTCATCGGACGAGGCGTCACGACCCCCTGGAGCGCGAGCGCGATGGCGGCGGCCTCCGCCTGGCCGATCCAGATCGGAAGGAACCGCTCCCCTTCCACCTCGCGCAGGAGCACGATGGGTTGGTTCGTGGGAAGCTCGATCCGCACGCCGGCGAGGTTCATCTCGATCATGGCCCGGCAACGACTGTAGCCCCGGCCCCTCGGTCCGGCAACCTAGCCTTCCGGGCGATCGTCCGGGGGCACCGACGGTGCCTCGACGATGTACGGAAGCAGTGCGTCGGGATCCTCCGCGAGCGCCTGAAGGTCGTGCACCGCAAGGATATCGGGCAGGTTCCGGTATCGCTCGCCGTAGTCGAGCCCGTAGCCGACGACGAACACGTCCGGGCAGTCGAACCCCCGGTACTTGATCTCGAGCGGAGCGATGCGTCGCACGGACTTATCGAGCAACGCGACGACCTCGACCGACGCCGGCCCACGCGACTCGAGGACGCTGATGAGGTACGAGAGCGTGAGCCCGGTGTCGACGATGTCCTCGACGATCAGCACGTCGCATCCGCCGATGTCGTCATCGAGGTCCTTCACGATCCGGACGCGGCCCATCGACTCCGCGGCGCCGCCGTACCGGGATATGGACATGTAGTCCACCGAGACCGGTAGACGAACCTCGCGGATCAGGTCGGCGAGGAACACCGAGCCGCCCTTCAGGACCGAGATCAGGACGGGCGCGCGCCCCTCATAATCCCCGGTGATGGTGCGGCCAAGCTCCTCGATCCGCCGGCGGATGTCCTCGCGCCCGTACAGAACGCTCGCGACGACCGACATCCGGTTGGATTCTATCGGCTCAGCCGAAGAGCGCGCTCAGGATCCCGTCCAGGGCGGACACCACCGATGAGGTGGCCCGGCGCCACCAGGGACCCGGCTCGGCCGGCGACGGCGGCCCCGGGACGGAGACAACGACGAGCGGCACCGTCCCGACCCGAAGGCCCGGGGCCGCGACCGTGAGGTCCCCCACCGTTTCCCCCACCCCGGGTGGGAACGCCACGCCGGGATGCACGGAGAGCTCCCGGCGGGGTTCGGCGCCGATCGGCACGAGACCGACGAGGCCGGACCCGGCCGCGACGGGAACCTGCCGCCCACCGATCGGCACGGAGCCGAGCCGTTCGCCCGCGTCGACGAGCGGTCGCCGCTCGAACGCCGCGAAGCCGTAGTTCAGGAGCGCCGCGGCATCGGAGAACGGTTCCCCCGGCTCACCGAGGACCACGGCGACCAGGCGCAGGCCGTTCCGCTCGGCGGCGCCGACCACGCAGAACCCCGCTCTGCTCGTGTACCCGGTCTTGACGCCGATCGCGCCCGGGTACAGCCACAACAGGACGTTGCGGTTCTGGATGGCCCGCGGCTTGCCCTCCGGCGCGGGGATCTCGCGGTACTTCGTCCGGGCGATCTGCCCGAACAGCGGCTCCTCGTACGCGAGACGGGTCAGGTCCGCGAGATCGGAGGCGCTCGAGTACCCGGCGTCGTCGAGGCCGTTGGGTGAGGTGAATCTCGTGTCCGCGAGGCCGAGGTGCTTGGCGCGGGAGTTCATCGCCCTCACGAAGTCCTCCACGGTCCCCGAAACGTGTTCGGCGAGGGCGAGGGCCGCGTCGTTCGCCGATTGCAGGATGAGGGCGTACAGGAGCCGCTGGACGCTGATCCGCTCCCCCGGCACCAGGCCGAGCTGCGAGATGCCGACGGTCGGTCCGGGATCGGCTGCCTCGGAGCTCACGGTCACGACCTCCTGCGGGTTCGTGCGCTCCAAGGTGAGCAGCGCCGTCATGATCTTCGTGAGGCTCGCGATCGCGCGGCGCTGATCCGGGTTCTTCGCGAAGAGGACCTGGCCGCTATCGAGGTCGGCAAGGATCGCGGCGGCGGCTCGAACCTCGGGCGGCTGCGTCGCGGGCGGGGGCGTCCGCAGGGCGGTCGGGAACGGCGAGGGCGACGTGCCTCCACCGGGAACCGGGACCAGGGTCGGGGGCGGGACGTCGACGGCCTGCGCGGCCGCGAACGTGGGCAGCACCGCGAACAGGAGAAGCGGAGCGAGCAGCGCCGCCAGAGCGCGCACACGGGGCCACAGGCCGTTCCTCACGGCCCGATAGCCTACGGGGAGGTGAGGTACTGCCGCAGGTTGTGGCGGAGCAGCGTCTGCTTCAGCTTTCGGGAAGCCCTGGCGAGGTCGGTGAGCGAGTTCGTCGCCGTCCGCCGGGCGTCCGGGTTCCGCTGACGGAGCTGGGGGGTCACGATGGTCTCGAAGAAGCTGGCCTCGCGCTCGGCGAAGTGCTTGTACATCGTGAGGTGCCTGGGCTCGACCCCGAATCGGAACAGCTCCCTCACGATCGAGAGCACGACGTAGTCGTCGCCGTCGTAGTACTTCGCCGACTCGGGCCCGTGTGAGCACACCAGACCGAAGGTCTCGAGCTCCTTGATCCGCTCCTTGTCGACGCCCGTCGCCGCTGACATCTCCTCGATCGACATCTGCAGGCCGGTCGGGGGCTCGGCGAGCTCTTCCTCGAGCTCCTTCTCCCCCGCGGCCTCCTCCGTGGCCTCCTCCTCGCCCGTCCCCTCCTTGAGCAGCCGCTCCTTGATCACCTTGAGAGGCAGGTACTCGTCGCGCTGCATGCGCAGGATGTGCTTCAAGCGCTCCACGTCCTGCTCGTAGAACTTGCGGTAGCCCGAAGGGGTACGCTCCGGCTCGATCAGACCCTCGGCCTCGAGGAACCTGATCTTCGAAATCGTGATGTCCGGGAACTCGGCCTTGACCGAGACCAGCACCTCACCGATCGACTGGTAGTTGCGGGTCGGCATCTCACTCCCCCTGGAAGAAGACCAGTTTGAACTTCCCGATCTGGACCTCGTCCCCCGAGGCGAGCTTCGTGACGTCCACGCGCTCGCCGTTCACGTACGTGCCGTTCAGGCTCCCGACGTCGTGGATGAAGAACGCGCCTTCGCGCCGCCGGAACTCGGCGTGGCGGCGGGACACCGTGACGTCGTCGAGGAACACGTCGCTGTCGGGGTTGCGGCCGACCGTCGTCGCCTCCGCCTCGACCATGAAGGTCGACCCGGCATTCGGCCCATGCTTGACCATCAGGAGACCCTGCCCGACCTCGAGGTGCTCCTCAGGGAAGGGGAACTCCTCACCCGCCTCTTCCTCCACCTCCACGGGCGTGATGCCGAGGGTCGTCTCCTCCTGCAGCGGAGCCCCACAACCCGCGCAGTGACGCACACCAACCTTGTTCGGATGTCCACAACGGCTGCAGTACAAGCTCGCTCGCTCCTCGCTCCCGGCCTGCACGTGACGGTCGGGGTTGGAAGCCCAACCTCAACCCTCGATCGGAACTGCAGCTTATCCGTGTGAACCCGCAGGGTCAACGGCCGCTGACCTGCACGTTCGTGAGGCACACGAGGGTAGAGGCTTCTCGTGGCCGACCTCGACCCGCGAGGCCGTGTTCAGGATGGCCGAGCTCTCGACGTGACCCCGACCTCAGGGCCTACCCGCCGCTGGGCTCCTGGAGGAACCTCTGGTAGGCGGCGGCGTCGAGCAGCCCCCCAAGCTGCGAGGGATCGGACACCTCGATCACCACGATCCAGCCGTCGCCGTACGGCGCCCGGTTCACGAGCTCGGGCCGGTCCTCGAGCGCCGCGTTGCGCTCGACGACCGTGCCGCTCACCGGGCTGTAGACGTCGGCGACCGACTTCGTCGACTCGACCTCGCCGAAGGGATGGGCCGCAGCGACCGTGGCCCCGACCTCGGGCATATCCACATACACCACGTCACCGAGCGCGTCCTGCGCGTAGTCGGTGATACCGATGCGTACGCGGCCGTCCCCCTCGTCGCGCACCCACTCATGCTCCTTCGTGTACCGGAGATCCTCCGGGCACTCCATCTGCTCCCCCTGGGTCGAGGTTCAGGGTGAACCTACCACCCCGGTCCGGCGAGCGGACGTGATCAGGCGGTTCGGCTCGTGCGCGGTGCGGCGAACGCCCGGTAGAGGTCACCCGCGTACAGGACCGTTGCCACGTAGTACTCGACGATCGCCACCGCGTAGACGGCCCAGCCCATCGCCTTCATCGCGGCCGCCAGCGGCAAGCCGAAGTTCCCCCACGCGATCCACGTGATGCCGGCCATGAGGCCGAACGTCGCGACCTTGCCGACGAACCGGACGTCGATGTGCCCACGCCGGGCGAGTAGCAGCACAGCGCCCGCCAACAGGATCAGCGCGTCGCGCACGAGTATCAGCAGCGCCGCCCACAGCGGGAACGCACCGGCCACCACCATCGCGATCAGGCCCGCCGCGATCGCGAGCCGGTCGGCGGTTGGATCGAGGATCTTCCCCAGCTCGGAGACCTGCCCGGTCCGCCGCGCGATGAAGCCGTCGACCCAGTCGGTGGCCGCGACCGCTGCGAACAGCAGCATCCCGGCCATCTCGGTCCCCTCGTGCACGATCAGGTACACGAACGCCGGGATCAGGAGGATGCGAAGGACCGAGAGCAGGTTCGGGACCGTGAGGATCCTGGAGGTGCTGCCGGCGGACGCCTGCTCGCTCATCGCGCGGAACCTACCACCGGGCAGCGCCGCGGAGGCGACGGAGCGGCTCCACCGTCGGGCCGGCCGGATTTGAACCGGCGACCTTCTGACCCCCAGTCAGACGCGCTAACCAAGCTGCGCCACGGCCCGTGTACCTGCGATTGTACCGGCCGGGAGGTTGCGCCCGCGCCCCGTGGCGGCCCGCCGGCCTGTCTCAGACTAGCGGCCGGGCTTCCTGCGCTCTCTCGCGCGGAAGCGCAGGCGGATCGGCACTCCCTCGAAGGCGAACGTGCGCCGCAATCGGTTCTCCAGGAAACGGCGGTACGACGCCTCGGGCTCCGCTCCGCCGAACAGCACGAACGAGGGCGGCCCGGCGCTCACCTGCGTGCCGTAGCGATACCGCGCCCCACCGGGGGCAGGGTGCTCCCCTTGCATGTCCTGCAGGACACGATTCACCTCGGCGGTCGGGACGCGCCGCGACCAGCGCTCGTGCAGCGCGAGCAGGCCGAAGGGCAGCTTCGCCACGCCCGTGCCGGCGACCGCCGACGCCCGCACCACGGAGGCCCGGGCGAAGGTCTCGACCTCCTCCTTGAGGCGCCGGTAGACGCGGTCCCGCTCCTCGACGAGGTCCCACTTGTTCGCGACGACCGTCAGCCCGCGTCCTGCCTCCATCACGCGCGCCGCGATCCGACGGTCCTCGCCCGTGAGACCCTCGGTCGCGTCCAGGATCAACACCGCCACCTGCGCGCGTTCGATCGCGCGGGCCGCGCGCAGGAAGCTGTAGTACTCGACGCCTCTCGCCCGCGACGGACGCCGGAACCCGGCGGTATCGACGAACCGCACGGGACCGGAGGGCCACTCGACGACGGCGTCGACCGAGTCCCGGGTGGTCCCCGCCTCCCGGAAGACGACCGAGCGCTCCTCCCCCACGAGTCGGTTGAACAGGGAGGACTTGCCGACGTTCGGGCGGCCAACGAGCGCGAAGCGCGGCTCCTCGGCAGCCCCTGCCTCCGGGTGCTCGGCGGGGAGCAGCGCGACCACGCGGTCGAGCAGGTCGCCGGAGCCGCGTCCGTGCAGCGCGGAGACCGCGAACGGCTCGCCGAGGCCGAGCCGGTGGAACGCGACCGTATCGGGTTCCTCGGCATCGCTGTCGACCTTGTTCACGACCAGCAGTACCGGGACCGACGCACGGCGCAGCCGCCGCACGAGCGCCGCGTCCTCCTCGATCGGTCCGGTCTGCCCGTCGACCACCAGCAGCACGACGTCCGCCTGTTCGGCGGCGCGCTCGGCCTGTGCGGAGACCAGCGCGTCGATCCCGCGCGCGCCGTGGAGGTACCCGCCGGTATCGACCAGGCGGAACGCGCGTCCCCGCCAGGACGCCTCGAGCTCCACGCGGTCCCGCGTGACACCGGGCATCTCATGTGCGATCGCCTCGCGGCGACCGACGAGGCGGTTCGCCAGCGTCGATTTCCCCACGTTCTGACGCCCGATCAGCGCGACGACCGGCGGGCCGCTCACGGCCGCCGCCCCAGCCGCTCGCGCGCGAGCGCCAGCACCTCTTCCAGGACGGCCCCGGGATGCTTGCCGGTCGTGTCGATCGCCAGCGCGTCGTCGGCCGGCACGAACGGATTGACCCGGGCGTCCTCGGCATCGCGTTCGGCGAGGGCCTCGGCGATCTCGGGCGCGACGCCGGTCTCCTCACGCTCGAGGACCCGCCGGGTCGCACGCTCCTGCGGAGCCGCTTCGAGGAACACCTTCAGCACGGCATCGGGGAACACGACCGCGCCGATGTCTCGGCCCTCCATGATGGCTCCGTCCTCGCCCAGACGTCGCTGCTCGAGGTGCATGACCTTCCGCACCTCCGGCTGACGCGACACCCTCGACACCTCGCGCTCGACCTCAGGCGAGGCGAGGTCGGGCGAGGGCGGGCGGCGGTCGATCAGCAGGGAGGCGGGGCTCGAGTCCGGGTCGAGGTCGAAGACGATCACGCGCGCGAGCCTTCCGAGAGCGGGGCCGTCGTCGAGGTTCACGCTCTCGCGGAGCGCACGCAGGGTTAGCGCGCGGTACATCAGCCCGGTGTTCACGTACGGGAGGCCGAGCTCGCTCGCGAGCGCCCTGGCGAGCGTGCTCTTCCCCGAACCCGCCGGGCCGTCGATCGCGATGACCCGCTCCCCTCCCACGGCTCAGCCCTCGAGCCCCGCGCCGAGCGCTCGGAGCGTGCCGACGAACCCGGGGAAGGAGACGTCGGCCGCCTCCATGCCCTCGATCACGCAATCCCCGGAGGCCGCGAGCGCCGCGACCGCGGCCGCCATCGCCATGCGGTGGTCTCCCCCCGAGATGGCCGCTCCGCCCGCGAGTCCTCCGCCCGCGACGATGAGATCATCGCCCTCGACCCCGGCCTGCCCGCCCAGCGAGCGGATCGCCTGGGCGATCCCGGTCAGTCGGTCGCTCTCCTTCACCCGCAGTTCCCCCGCCCTCGTGAACCGTGTCTCACCGACGGCGTGAGCGGCCAGCGCCGCGAGGACCGGCACCTCGTCGATCACGAGCGGAAGCTCCCGCTCCTCGACGGTCGTCCCGGTGAGGCCCATGCAGGGACCGACCACGAGGTCCCCGACGGGCTCTCCGAGCTCCTCCGTCGCGAAGCGGCACACGATCTCGACCCCCATGCGGCGCATAACCTCGAGGTAGCGCGTCCGGCTTGGGTTCAGCCCGACGCCGCGCACGACGAGCTCGGCGCCGGTGAGCGCCGCGGCCGCGACCAGGAACGCGGCGGACGAGACGTCGCCCGGCACCGAGGCCTCGAACCCGTCGTGCTGGAACGCCGAGACCGTGATCCGGCCGGGCTCGATCAGCACCGACGCGCCGAGGTGCGCCAGCGCCCGCTCCGTGTGGTCCCGGGTGGCCGCCGGCTCCGCCACGGTCGTCTCGCCCGAGGCCGCGACGCCCGCGAGCAGCACCGCGCCCTTCACCTGCGCGCTGGGGACGGATGGTGTGTGCCGGATCCCGTGCAGGCTCCCGCCCTCGATCCGCACCGGGGCGTGGCCCTCGGCGGTGCTCACACCGGCGCCCATCTCTCGGAGCGGGGCCGCGACCCGCTCCATCGGCCGCGAACGCAGGCTGTCGTCGCCCGTCAGCACCGTGCGGAACGGCGCGGCGGCGAGCACGCCCGAGAGCAGCCGCATCGTCGTTCCGGAGTTCCCGCAGTCGAGCGGCGACGATGGTTCGCGGAGTCCATGGCGCCCCTCAGCCTCGACGGCAACCTCCGACCTGGTCGACCCGGCGCCGCGGTCGTCCCACGTGAAACCGTCAGTCTCCGCCCGCTCCGAAGGCCGGGAAGCCCAAGCCTCGAGCGAAGGTCGAGCGGAAGGCGATATCTGCGCGAGGCATCGCGCCGTCGAACGAACATCAAGCGCAACGGGAAGGTCACGCAGCGCGCTCCCACTGCGCGCCGTCGCCGCGAGGATCAGCCAGCGATGGGCGATCGACTTGTCGCCCGGCACCATCGCCTCTCCACCGACCACGCGGCCCGGATGCACGGTGATGCGCACGCCGACCACCTCAGGCAAGCCGGCGGGGCTCGAACCAGCGCTCGCGCAGCGCCAGCGTCGCGCGGTCCACCGCGTCGGCCGCGACCGTGAGGTGCACGGTGCCGTGCCCGCCCTCGGGCGAGTGCACGATCTGGAGGTCCTCGATATTGACGCCGGCCTCACCGAGAGCGACCGTGAACTCCGCGAGGACGCCCGGACGGTCCGGGACCGGCACCTGGAGCACCGCGACGCCGGAGCGGATCTGCGGCTTGGCAGCGAGCGAGAGCCGCGCCTCCTTCGCCTGCGCGAACAGACGCTCGACGTCGCGCGCTCGCTCCTCGAGCACCAGATCCTTCAGCCTCGAAAGCCGCTCGACGTACAGGTCGATCGCCCGCGCGATCGCCTCGCGGTTCGAGAGCAGGATGTCGCTCCAGAGCGCGGGGCTCGAGGCGGCCAGGCGTGTGAGGTCGCGGAACCCGCCGGCCGCGAGCAGCAGGATCTCGGGCTCGCCGGCCTCCTCCGTGGCCGCGAGACCCATGAGGGCGGTCGAGGCGACCTGCGGCAGGTGGCTCACGATCGCGACCAGCCGGTCGTGACGTTCCGCGTCCATGCGCACCGGGCGAGCTCCGATCCGCCCCACCCAGGCCTCCAGCCGCGCCACCCGCGTCTCGTCTGCCTCCGGGGCGGGCGTCAGCACCCACACGATGTCGTCCACGACCGAGGCCGAGGCCCACTCCGGCCCCGAGCGTTCCGAGCCGCCCATCGGGTGTCCGCCCACGAATCGGCGCAGGTCCTCGGGATCGACCTTCGATCGAACCTCAGCCATCACCTGAGACTTCACGCTCCCGACGTCGGTCACGACCGCATCGGGGGCGAGCGTCAGGGCCTCGGCCGCCAGTTGAGGGATGGACGGGACCGGGGTGCAGAGCAGCACGATCGTCGCCCCACGCACGCACTCCTCGAGGGTCGAGGCCGGACTCAGGCCCGCGCGCTCCACCGATCCGGCCAGCTTCTGCGGGTCGGCGTCCAAGCCGCGGACGGCATCCCCGGCCCGGATCGCCGCCATGGCGATCGAGGTCCCGATCAGCCCGGTGCCGACGACGGCGACCCGGTCAGCCGAGGTCATCGCGCAGCGACTCCGCGCCGTCGAGGTAGGCGTGGGCCACCTCGGCCTGGGACCGCTCGGTGTAGAAGTGCATGAGGACGCGCACGACACGAGCCATCGAGCCCTCGACGGGGATCTCCCGAGCGCAGAGGAGCGGCACGCGTCCGAGCCCCATCCGGCGGGCGGCCTCGGCGGGGAAGGCCGAGCGGAGATCGTCGGTGGCGGTGAAGAACACGCTCACGATCTCCTCGCGCTGCACCTCGTTCCCCTCGAGGATGGCGGTCAGCAGCCGCTCCGTCGCGGACAGGATGACGCCGGCGGAGTCCTCCGCCACGCAGATGGCCCCCCGGGCCGCGCGAACCCTCACCTCACTCATCCCTCCGACGTTCGGCTCCCACGTTCAGAGAGCGTGAAACGACATCCGGGCGAACAGGCTACAGGGCGGCGGCCCCGCTCACAGACCGGCGGCGCGATACAGCGCCTGGACCTCCTCCGGCTCGAGCTCGCGGACCTCTCCGGGGGGAAGCGCGCCGAGGCGCACCGGGCCGACGCGTAGGCGCACCAGGCGAAGTACCGGAAGCCCCACGGCCGCGAGCAGTCGGCGCACCTCGCGCTTCCGCCCCTCCCCCATGACCAATCGCACGGCGGCCCGGCCGCCGGTGCGCGCCACCGCCCGCGCGGAGAGCGCACTGGCGGGGCCGTCCTCCAGCGTCACGCCGCGGCGGATCCGCGCGAGGTCCCGGTCGGTGGGCACGCCGTTCACCTCCGCGAGGTACTCCTTCTCGACGCCGTGTCGCGGGTGCATCAGCCGGTTCGCGAGCTCGCCGTCGTTCGTGAGGAGCAGCAGCCCTTCGGTGTCGCGATCGAGCCGCCCCACCGGGAACACGCGGATCTCCTTGGGCAGAAGAGCGCGTAGGTCCTCGGCCGCGTGGCGGTCCCGCATCGTGGTCGTTACCCCGGACGGCTTGTGGAGCGCGAAGTACCGCAGATCCGGGTTCACGCTGATCGTCCGGCCGTCGACCGCGACGCGGTCCTTCGCGGGGTCCACGCGGTCGCCGAGGGTCGCGACGCGCCCGTCGATCGACACTCGCCCGGCGGCGATCAGCTCCTCGCACGCCCGGCGCGACCCGCACCCGGCACGGGCGAGCGCTCGCTGCAGCCGCTCCTGCGGCATCGCCAACCGGCTACTCGGGGCCGGCGGCCTCGGCACCGGCCTCTCCGGCGTCCTGGCCGAGGAGCGGCGCGAGCGACGGGAGCGCCGAGAGCGACGGCAGGCCGAGCCGCTCGAGGAACTCCGGGGTCGTGCCGTACAGGATCGGCCGGCCCGGCCCCTCCTCGCGCCCGACCTCGGCGACGAGGTCGCGGTAGACGAGCGCCCGCAGGACGCCGTCGGAGTCGACCCCGCGGATCGCCGAGATCTGGTGGCGCGTGACCGGCTGCTTGTAGGCGACGATCGCGAGGGTCTCGAGGGAGGCCTTCGTGAGGCGCGTGTGACGCGAGGCGAGCACGTACTGCTCGACGGCGGGAGCGGCATCGGGATGGGTCGTGAGACGCCAGCCGCCGCCCACGTCCCGGAGCACGATGCCGGCCCCGCGCTCCTCGTAGCCCCTCGCGAGCTCATCGCACAGCGCCTCGACCTCGCGCCGGTCGGTCTCGAGGGCCTGCGCCAGCACGGTGGACGAGACGGGCTCGTCCGAGATGAACAGCAAGGCCTCCAGAGACCGTCGGAGCTCGGCGCGCCCGCTCAACCCTCCACCTCGCCTTGCCACCGGACCTCGATCTCGCCGAAGGTCTCGGCCTGCGAGAGGTCGACTTTCCCCTCACGGTACAGCTCCAGCAGCGCGAGGAACCGCACGACGACGTGGATCCGCTCCTCGCAGTCGGCCACGAGGTCCCGGAACCGTGCCGCCCCCAGTGGCCCCAGGCCCTCGCGCACGGCCCGAACGGCCTCGGCCATCGTGTACCGGATCGGCGTGACGTGCGAGAGGTCGAGCATCGGAGGCGGGCGGAGCAGCGCGGCGGCCAGCCTCGCGAGGTCGTCGGCCGACACCTTCTCGAGCACGTCCGGGTACAGGTGCGCGAGCTCGGCCGGCGGCCCGACGTCGCGCGGGAAGTAGCGCGACTCCTCCTCGACGCGTCTGGCGAGGTCGACCGCGACCCGGCGGAAGGCGGCAAGCTCGAGGCTCCGCGCGTACACGAGGTCGGGCGAGACGCCGAGCAGGTCCTCCTCGTCCGGCGCCTCGTGGCGCGGCATCAAGCGACCGACCTTCAGCTCCAGCAGGATCGCGCACGCGGCCAGGAACCACGTCGCCTCCTCGAGGCTCCAGTTCACGGAGTCTTTCGAGTGCGCGAGGTACAGGTCGGTGACCTTGGCGATCGGCACGTCACAGACGTCGATCTTCTGGTCGAGGATCAGGTCGGCGAGGAGCTTGAACGGCCCGACGAAGATCGGCAGCTCGACGGCGAAGTTGCCGGCCGCCTCCGCGCGTTCCTCGCTCATCCGAGGTGCATGGCGTCGCGGACGGCCTTCGTCGTCTCCTCGACGACGGGCCGCACCTTCGCCCGTCCGGTGGCGAGGATGTCGTCGACGATCTCCGGTGTGGCCTCGAGCTCCGCGCGCCGCTCGCGGAACGGCCGGTAGTACTCCATGATCCGGTCCGCGAGGTTCGCCTTGCACTGCACGCACCCCAGCTCGCCGCTGCGGCAGTTCGCCTCGGTCCACTCGAGGATGTCCGGAGAGAACTGCCCGTGGAGCGTGAAGATCGGGCAGATCTCGGGGCGGCCGGGGTCTCCCTTGCGGATCTTCTGAGGGTCGGTGATGAAGCTGCGGACCTTCGCGCGGATCTGCTCCTCCTCGTCGCGGACCCCGATGGAGTTGTCGAGCGACTTCGACATCTTCCGTCCGTCGGAGCCGGGGATCATCGGCGTCTCCGAGAGCAACGGCTGCGGCTCGACGAGCACGTCGCCGTAGAGGCGGTTGAAGCGGCGGACGATCTCGCGCGAGATCTCGAGGTGCGCGACCTGATCCTCCCCGACCGGCACGAGCTCGCCCTTGACGATCGTGATGTCGACCGTCTGGAGCACCGGGTAGCCGAGCAGGCCGTAGTTGGCGATGTCGCGCTCGGCCAGGTCGCGTAGGCGCTCCTTGTACGTCGGCACGCGCTCGAGCCAGCCGAGCGGCGTGATCATGCCGAGGAGCAGCGTCATCTCTGCGACCTCCGGCACGTCGGACTGTCGGTAGATCGTCGCCTTGTCGGGGTCGATCCCGGCCGCGAGCCAGTCGAGCACGAGGCCGCGGACCCGCTCGGGCAGGAGCTCCGTCCGGTCGTAGTCGGTCGTGAGCATGTGCCAATCGGCGATGAAGAAGAACGCATCGTGCTCCTCCTGCAGGCGGAGCATGTTCTGGATGTTGCCGAACCAATGCCCGACGTGGAGGGGGCCGGTCGGTCGGTAGCCCGTCAGCACCCGCGCCTTGCGGCCGGTCTGCTGGGGTACGGGAGTGGATACGGTCTCGATGCGCGGGATGATAGCGCGGTCCCGCCAACCACCCCGGGAGCCTCAGCAATAGCTGGCGCCGGCCAGCAGGCCGAAGAGCGCGTTCGCGATCGCGCGGACGATCGCGATGAACGGCCCCGCGAGCAGGAAGAAGACGACCAGCACGAAGAGCACCTGGTACTGATCGAGGTTCACGAACACCTCGCGCGGGTGGGGTGGTAGGAATCGGGCGAGGATCCGAGCGCCGTCGAAGCCAGGGACCGGCATCAGCTGGAACACGCACATGAAGACGTTCACGATGAGGAACGCCTCCACGAACAGGGCGACCTCGCCGGTGAGGCCCACGCGGTACACGGCCCCTGCGATCGCAGCGAGCACGACGTTCGCGGCCGGCCCCGCGAGTGCGATGAGCGTCGTGTCGCGGTCCCGGTGCTTCAGGTAGCTCGGGTCGAGCGGCATCGGCTTCGCGTACGCGAAGACCGGCAGCAGGCACCCCTGCCCGGCGGCGACGAGGATCAGGAGCAGCGCCGGCAGGATCACCGAGCCGAATGGGTCCACGAGCGGCCGAGGGTTGAGGGTGAGCCGCCCCCAGCGGCGCGGCGTGGGATCACCGAGCTTGCCGGCCGCGAACCCGTGAGCGTACTCGTGGAGCACGAGGCTCGGGGCGAGCGCGACCGCGAGGTACACGGCGAACTTCAGGTTCTCCACGAGCCTCCCCTTCCCTCTCCTGCGGTCCTACCCGCCGTACCAGCCGTGGACCAGCGGCGGCGCCTCCACCGCCTCCTCCGAGAGCGTGAGGGCCCCCAGGACCCGCGCAGCGCACGCTCTGGCGGCGTTCTCGTCGCGGGCGTGGACCACGCCGAGCTCCTCGCCGACCTCGACCCGGTCGCCCACCTTGGGCCGGAACACGATGCCCACCGCGGGGTCGATGGGGTCGCCCTTCCTCTTCCGCCCGGCCCCCAGGTCGCCGCTCGCCCGGCCGATGGCCTCGGCATCGACGGCGGCGAGGTACCCTGCGCCCGCCGACGCGATCGGCCACCGTGCGGGCGCCCGCGGCAGGACGGCCCAGGGGTCGTCGACCACCCGAGGATCGCCACCCTGCGCCTCGACCATGCGACCGAAGGCCTCCAGGGCCGCTCCGGAGTCCAGCGCCTCCGCCGCGCGCCCCCGCCCCTCCCCCATCCCGTCACCCGACAGGCGGGACACCGCCTCGCCGCCGAACACCACGACGGCGTCGCGCAGACGCCCGCGGAACCCGCCGCGCAGCAGGTCGACGGCCTCCGCTACGTCGAGCGCGTTGCCGATCGCGTCGCCGAGCGGCTGGGACATGTCGGTGACCGCAGCGCGGCACACCCGGCCCCAATCGCGCGCGAGGTCCGTACACACCGTCGCCAGCGCCTCCGCGTCCTCCCGCGTCTTCATGAAGGCGCCGCTCCCGGCCTTCACGTCCAAGAGGATCAGGTCCGTGCCGACCGCGAGCTTCTTCGACATCACGCTCGCGGCGATGAGCGGGATCGACGGCACGGTCGCCGTCGCGTCGCGGAGCGCGTAGAGCGCCCCATCGGCCGGGACGAGATCGGCGGTCTGCGCGGCGACGGCGCACCCGACCTTCTCGATCTGGCGCTCGAATGCTGCGGGCTCGAGGTCGGTGCGCAGCCCGGGGATCGACTCGAGCTTGTCGAGCGTGCCGCCGGTGTGGCCGAGGGCGCGGCCGGAGAGCTTCGCGACGGCGAGGCCGAGCGACGCGGCGAGCGGCACGAACGCGAGTGTCACACCGTCGGCCACGCCCCCCGTGGAGTGCTTGTCGACCTTGGGGCGCGAGACGCCCTCGAGAGGCAGCGTGCGGCCCGACTCGACCATCGCCCGGGTAAGGGCGAGCGTCTCCGCCGGGTCCAAGCCGCGGATGAAGACCGCCATCAGGAAGGCCGAGGCCAGGTAGTCGGGGATCTCGCCCCTCCCGTACCCCTCGACGAACGCGGCAAGCTCATCCGGAGCCAGACGCTTCCCGTCGCGTTTAGCCGCGACGACGTCGCGGGGATCGGCGAGCGTCATCGGCAGGCGTCCCCCTCCCTTGAGCCGGGCTTCCCCGTAGGCTGGACCTGAAGTGGACGGTTCCGAAACGCCCACGTGGCTGGCTCGACCGAACCCTCGACCCTCGAGTGGATCGGGCTCACGGCGAGGGTGTTCACAGCCCCATCTCCCCCGCGAAGCTCGTTCCGGCCAGGCCCCCAGTCCCGACCCCTAGGAGGTCCGCGACGGTCGCCCCGAGGTCCGCGAACGTTGTGCGCGTGCCCACGTCGCGCGGCTCCCCTCGCAGACCCGCCACGAGGAGCGGCGTCCGCTCCCTCGAGTGGTCCGTCGACAGCGTCGTCGGGTCGCAACCGTGGTCGCCCGTCAGGAAGAGCACGCCGCCGCCCAGGGTAGCCAGCAGCTCGGGGATCCGCCGGTCGAGCGCTTCCACGCAGGCCGCGTAACCCTCGGGGTCGTTCCGGTGCCCGTACTTGCTGTCGAAGTCAACGAGGTTGGAGAAGACGAGCGCCGGCCCCGGGCGGCGCAGGTACTCCAGCGTGATGTCGACACCGTGGTCGTTCGAGTCCGAGTATCGGGCCTCGGTCACGCCCCGCCCGGCGAAGACGTCCTGGATCTTCCCGACCCCGTACACGGCCACGCCGGCGTCCACGCTGAGGTCGAGCAGCGTGCGGTGGGGCGGCGGCACCGAGAAATCCCGCCGCTCCGGCGTGCGTGCGAAGCGCCCCGGCCTGCCCGTGAACGGCCGCGCGATCACGCGGCCGACGTTGTGGTCCCCCGTGAGGATCCCCCGCGCGACCCGGCACCATGAGTACAGCGTGTCGAGGTCCGCGACGTCCTCGTGGCACGCGATCTGGAACACGGAGTCGCCGCTCGTGTAGACGATCGGGCGGCCCGTACGCAGGTGCTCCTCGCCCAGCTGCTCGATGATCTCGGTCCCCGATGCCGGCACGTTCCCGAGGACCTTCCGGCCGATCGTCGCCTCGAACGGCTCGATCACCTCCGGTGGGAAACCGTTCGGATACAGGGGGAACGCGCGGTCGAGCACAGCGCCCGCGATCTCCCAGTGGCCGGTCGTCGAGTCCTTGCCCGCCGAGCGCTCGGTGAGCCGCCCGTGCGCGGTTCCCGGCTCGGCCCGCGGCTCGACGCCCCGGATGTCCGTGAGCAGCCCGAGACCGAGCGCACCGAGGTTCGGCGCGTGGATCCCTCCGGCTGCCCGAGCGCAGTTGCCGAGCGTGTCGGACCCCTCATCGCCGTAAGCGGCCGCGTCGGGCGCGTCGCCGACGCCGAACGAGTCGCAGACCAGGATCAGGACCCGCGGCACGCGCGCGGTTGCCACCTCAGCGGCCCTCGCCCTTCCGCTTGCAGTCCATGCAGAGGATCGCCCAGGGCAGCGCCTCGAGCCGCTCGACCGCGATCGGGCGGCCGCAGCGCTCACATACCCCGTAGGTGCCGAGCTCCATCTTGGTGAGCGCCCGCTCAACCCACCGCAGGTTCGCGCGGAGGGCCTTCATCACCGAGAGCACGCGCGCCCGCTCCGCCGTGCTGTGCGCGCTGTCGGCGAACCCGTGCTCGACGTCGATCGCCGCGTCGTCGGAGTCCGGATCCCCCCCGAGGTCGAGGATCTCCCGACGCAGGTTGTCCCGCTGCTCCTCCAGGGCCGTGCAGAGTTCCGCCAGCTTCTCGTCACCGATGATCACGCCGTGTCCCTCCTCGTCGCGGGCGCGATCCGCCGCGCCCGGGGATGTGCCGTGTAGTACACCTCGCGGAGGTGCTCCTTCGTCACCAGGGTATAGATCTGGGTCGTCGCCACGCTCGCGTGACCGAGCAGCTCTTGGACGACCCGCACGTCGGCGCCGCCCTCGAGCAGGTGCGTGGCGAACGAGTGCCGTAGCGTGTGCGGCGTCACGCGTTTACGGATGCCGGCCCGTTTTACTTGCGCGGCAAGGATCCGTGAGCACCCTTGCCGCGTGAGCCGCCCGCCGCGCTGGTTGAGGAACAACGCCGCGCGTGAGCGCGCCGTCGCGAGCGCCGGCCGCGTGCGGGACAGGTATGCGCCGATGGCCTCACATGCGTAGCGGCCGAGCGGCACGTCGCGCTCCTTGTCGCCCTTGCCGAGCACGCGCACGCTTCCCTCCTCGAGATCGACGTCGTCGACGTCGAGCCCGACGAGCTCCGAGACGCGCAGGCCCGCGCCGTAAAGCGTCTCGAGCACCGCACGGTCCCGCAGGCCCGCCGACGTGCCCTCGGGTGGCGCGGCGAGCAGGCGCGCGACGTCATCGACCGAGAGCGGCCGCGGCAGGGAGCGCGGGAGCTTCGGGCGCACGATCCCGACCGCCGGATCGCGGTCGGCGCCGCCCTCCCGCATCAGGAACCGGTGGAAGGAGCGGACCGAGGACAGCGCCCGCACGACCGACGTAGCCCGGTAGGGCTTCCCGTCGTCGTGCGTCGATGCGGAGAGCCGCGCCACGAAGGCCGCCACCGACGCCTCGTCGGCCTTGCGGCCGTCGCGGATCCCGCGTCCGGCGAGGAACTCGCGGTACCTCGTGAGGTCGCGCCGGTACGCAGCGACGGTGTTCGGCGAGAGCCCACGCTCCACGGTCAGGTGGTCGAGGAAGCGTTCGATCTGGGTCCCGAGGGCGTCGCGCATCGACGGGCCTTCCTCCTGGCTGCGCCTCGTCAGGCCACGCCGTCGATCAGCGCGGAGAGCGGAGTGCAGGGCAGGCCGTGGGCTTCCGCCACCCCCCCGTTCGTCACCTCTCCGGCGTAGACGTTCACGCCGAGGGCGAGCGCTGGGTCGTGGCGCACGGCCTCCTCCAGACCCTCGGAGGCGATCGCGATCGCGTACTGGAGCGTGACGTTCGTGAGGGCGTAGGTTGAGGTGCGCGGCACGGCGCCCGGCATGTTCCCCACGCAGTAGTGCACGACGCCATGCTCCACGTAGACGGGGTCCGAGTGCGTGGTCATGCGCGCGGTTTCGACGCAGCCACCCTGGTCGATCGAGATGTCGACGATGACCGAGCCGGGCAGCATCGAGGCCACCATCTCCTCGGTCACGAGGTGAGGCGCCCTGGCGCCGGGCACGAGCACGGCCCCGATCACGAGGTCGGCGTCCCTCACGAGCCGCTCGATCGCGAGGCCCGAGCTCATCACGGTCTGGATGCGGCCCCGCTGGATCTGGTCGACGTAACGCAGGCGGTCGACGTTCTTGTCGAGCACGACGACCTCGGCCTCCATGCCAGCCGCGATCCAGGCGGCGTTCAGTCCCGCCATGCCGGCGCCGAGCACGACGACCCTCGCGGGCGCGACCCCGGAGGCGCCGCCCATCAGCACGCCGCGGCCTCCGTTCGGGCGTTCGAGGTACTTCGCGCCCTCCTGCGGCGCCATCCGCCCCGCGATCTCGCTCATGGGCGCGAGAAGCGGCAGTCCGCCGTCGTCGAGCTGCACGGTCTCGTAGGCGACCGACCCGACCTTGCGCTCCATCAGGAACTCCGTGAGGCGCTTGTCGGCAGCCAAGTGCAGATACGTGAACAGGATCTGGCCCTCGCGGAAGCGTTCGTATTCCTGCGGCTGGGGCTCCTTGACCTTCATGATCATGTCCGCCGCGGCGAAGACGGCGCCGGCGCCGGGCAGGATGCTCGCGCCCGCCGCCACGAACTGGTCGTCCGGCAGCGCGGAGCCGACCCCCGCGCCGGCCTCGACGACGACCTCGTGGCCGCCGCGCGTGAGCTCACGAACCCCCTCCGGGGTTGCGGCGACCCGGTACTCGTTGTCCTTGACCTCTTTCGGGATCCCGACGATCACGTGCGGTCCCTTCCTCGGACAAGATGCGTCTCAAGACTACCGGACCCGGGTGACGCGCCGTCGGCTCAAGCCGAAGCGCGCCGGGCGTCCGCCAGCAGCAGCGCCAGGGCCGTCGTCGCGTCGCGGACGCGGCCGGCGCGCACGGCGAGAACCATCTCGTCGAACGGCTTGCGTAGCAACTCGGGCGGGTAGATGCCGCCGAGGGACCCGATCGTCTCGTGCCGGTACCCGGTCTCCTCGAACAGCTCGCGCGACGCGCAGGCGAGGGCGTCTTCCCCGGGCCGGTCGAGGACCCCGGCCGGTATCTCGGTCAGCATCCGACGGATCGGCCGCCGGAACTGCCTCACGAGGATCACCTCGTCGTCGGGCGTGATCGGGAGCACGCCCGCGGCTCAGCCCGGAACGACGACCGGGCGCTCGCCGGCGCTCGCCTCACGGCGCGTGCGCACCGCGCCGACGAAGTCGCGGAAGAGCGGGTGCGGACGGGTGGGACGGGACTTCAGCTCCGGGTGGAACTGCCCCGCGATGAAGAACGGGTGGTCGGGGAGCTCGATGATCTCGACGAGCCGCCCGTTGGGCGACAGGCCGGAGAACACCAGGCCGTGCTCGGACAGAACCTCGTGGTAGGCGGGGTTCACCTCGTAGCGGTGGCGGTGCCGTTCGTAGACGACCGGCTCGCCGTACGCGGCCGCGGCGCGCGTGCCGGGGACCAGGTGACAGGGTTGCGCGCCCAGACGCATCGAGCCACCCAGGTCGGTCACGTTCTTCTGCTCCGGCAGCAGATCGATCACCGGATGCGGGGTGGCCGGATCGAACTCGGAGGAGTTCGCACCCTCCAGGCCGCAGATGTTCCGAGCGAACTCGATCACCGCGCACTGCAGCCCGAGACACAGGCCGAGGAACGGCAGGCCCTGCTCGCGCACGTATCGGACCGCCTCGAGCTTGCCCTCGACGCCGCGCCAACCGAACCCGCCGGGGACCACGATGCCGTCGATCCCCTCCAGGACCTTCGAGACCTCGCCCTCGGCGAGGTCGTCGGAGGACACCCAGCTGATGTCGACGCGCACGCGGTGGTGGAACCCTCCGTGGCGGAGCGCCTCGATCACCGACAGGTACGCGTCGCGTAGGTTCACGTACTTGCCGACGATGGCGACGTTGACCGACTCGATCGCGTCGTCGATCCGCGCGACCAGGCTGTTCCATTCGGAGAGATCGGGCTCCGAGTCGATCTGCAGGTGCTGCGCGAGTTCCCGGTCGAGCCCCTCCTTGTGCAGCAGGAGCGGCACGCGGTAGATCGAGTCCGCATCCGGCGCCGAGATCACACCGGACATCGGCACGTCGCAGAGCAGCGAGACCTTCTCCTTCAGGTGCCGACCGATCGGCCGGTCCGATCGGCAGACGATCGCGTCGGGCTGCAGGCCGAGGGAGCGCAGCTCCTTGACGGAGTGCTGCGTGGGCTTGGTCTTCAGCTCGCCGGTGGGTCCGATGAACGGCATCAGCGACACGTGGACGAACGCGCAGCGGTCGCGTCCGACCTCGTTGCGCAGCTGGCGGATCGCCTCGAGGAACGGCAGGGACTCGATGTCGCCGACCGTGCCGCCGACCTCGACGATCACGAGGTCGGCCGCCTCCGCCTCGGCGTGCGACCGGATCCGCTCCTTGATCTCGTCGGTGATGTGCGGGATGACCTGCACCGTCTTCCCGAGGTAGTCCCCACGGCGCTCCTTCTGGATCACGGCCGAGTAGACCGCGCCGGTCGTGAGGTTCGAGCCACGGTGCAGGTTCTCGTCGGTGAAGCGCTCGTAGTGCCCGAGGTCCAGGTCGGTCTCGGCGCCGTCGTCGAGCACGAACACCTCGCCGTGCTCGAACGGGTTCAGCGTGCCGGGATCGACGTTGACGTACGGGTCGAGCTTCTGGAGCGCGACGCGTAGCCCACGGGACTTGAAGAGACGGCCGAGGGAGGCGGTGGTGATGCCCTTGCCGAGGCCCGAGGCGACCCCGCCGGTCACGAAGACGTATTTCGGCTGCTTCCTCACCTCGGGACTGCATGCTATCAGAGGGCGCCGACCCACCCCTGCGTCTGCGCTCGGAAAGTGAGCCCGGAGGCCGAACGGATCGCCGATCAGCCGTTCGCGCGCACGCGCCCGAGGCCGTCCAGCCACCGGAGCGGCGGCGCGGCGTCGATCAGCCGCGAGAAGGTCACGGTGTCGGCGAGCACGTTGAGCGTCACCGCGAGCACGGCAGCCACTCCGACGCCCCATCCGGGGAGCTCGAGATACAGGCCGAGACCGGCCGTGAACCCGAGCAGGTTCGATCCACCGTCGCCGAGCATCGCCCGCTCTCGCAGGTCGAAGTAGAGAGCGGGCCCGGCCCCCAGCACGAGCAGCCCGGGCAGCGTCGGTAGCAGGCTCCACTCGATCGCGACCGTACAGATACCGGCGACGAGGAAAGCTTTCAGGGCCCGACCGGGCCGCACATCGAGACCGTTCCACACGTTCGCGCAGGCGGCGACGAGCACGACGCCGCCGATCTGAACCCAGACGGGTCGAACCGGTTGCAGCGCAATGACCAGCACGGAGCACGCCCCGACGACGGTCATCTTCAGGACCCCGGTCGTCATGCGCCCTCGGGCCAGCAACCGAACGTGGTTCCGGAGCCCGCGCGGCCCGACCGGGTACAGGTCGTCGATCAGTCCCGCCACGAAGACGAGGAGCGTCCCGATGAGCGCGCCCCAACCCGCCGCGTCGACACCGGGTCCGATCGCCACCGCTGCGCTCGAGAGGACCGCAACGAGCGCCAGCGCGATCCCGAGCACCCGCGGCAGGCGCACGCCCCGGTAGTTCTCCATCGCGCACCGGCTCCAGTTCATCGCAGCCCGAGCGCCCGGGGGACGACGGCGAGCAGGATGTCCAGGCCCTGTCGCCCGCGGTGCGCGAATCCCCACAGGTCGCGCCCGGTCGGTCGGTGGGAGAGATCGGTCTCGAGCTCCACGATCCGGAAGCCGCGCCGCACGGCGTCGATCGTGAGCGCCGTCTCGACGCCGAAGCCGCCCGCGATCGGTCGGCAGGCGGCGAGCGCCTCGCCGGTCACCGCGCGCTGGCCCGAGAGCGGTTCCCGCGCCTCGAAACCGGAGAGCAAACGGATCGCCCACGCGGAGGCCCGCTTCACCAGGCCGAACCCGCCGCCCCGCGGGGGCGGCAGCACCGCGATCGCCACGTCGGCGCGGCCCTCCAGCACCTCGGACAGGACCACCGAGAGGCCCTCCGCCGAGGCCCCGAGGTCACCGTCGGCGAGGAGCCACACGTCCGCCGGCAGGATCCTCCTCAGCGCGCCCTCGAGCGCCCGGCCCTTCCCGGCCTGCCGACGAGCCTGCAGGACGCTCGCTCCGGCGGCGAGCGCGGCCGACGCCGTCCCGTCGTCCGATCCGTCGTCGACGACGACGACCTCGCTGACGGCGGGAAGCGAGCGCAGGGCCACGACGGTCCCGCCGATCCGCTCGGCCTCGTTGTGGACGGCGACGAGCGCGACGACGCGAGGGGCGGTCACTGCCGGGGGGGGATGGAACTCGTCGCGCCCTCCTTGATACCGTAGTCGCCGCCCTCGGCAGACCCGAGAAGGCGCTCCAGCCCGAGAACGAGCGCAGCGCCGCCGATCGGGAAGTCGAGGTCGTCCACCGTGACGATGGTCCCGGGCTGGAGGACATCGGCAGGGACGGCACGCAGGATGCCGACGAACGCGTAGTCGGTGGAGGCGCTCTCCCCAGCCGCCACGCGGGCGCCGCGCGCCGCCAGGGCCTCTACCAGCGGGACCATGAAGTCCTTGGGCTGGACCGCCGGGTCTCCCTGCCCGCCCGAGATCACGACCACGACCTCGTCCCGGCCGCCGATGCGTTGCAGGTCGTCGCGCGTGATGCCCGGCGAGGTCAGGAACCCGTCGGGGTCGGTCAGCAGCTTGTCGAGCACATCGTCCGGCGGCGGCGGGACGTCTCGCCGTGGCGGTCCGACCGCGAGCCGCTCGGCGAGGATCTCGGCTGCTCTTCGCTGGAGCGTGGCGGCGTCGATGTCGGACGGCTCGCCCAGGATCGTGGCCAGCCGCTGCCGGGTCGCGTCGTCGACGGCCGCCATCCGGTCGCTCATCGTGAGCACCGCCACGGTGTCGGCCTGGGCCTCGTCCAGCGCGGCACGGGTCTCGGCGAGAAGGCCCGCGTCCACGCCCTGGTGCGTCACGACGACGACCGGAACACCGGTCAGCCCGCCGTTGTCGAGCTGGCGCAGCACGTTTCCCGCACGCTCGAGCTGACCCACGCGGGCTTTGAGGTCCCCCACCTCCGCCCACCGGTCGGCGAGGGAGTTGCTCAGGTAGTTGGTCCGTCGCTCCAGGTCTCTTACCAGGCTTGGCTGGACGACGGTGTTGCCGACGAGCAGTCCGAGCCCGACCGCCAGGAAGATCGCCACGATCGTGATGATGTGGTAGCGGAACGAGATCACAGCAGCTCCCTCAGGTGGAACAGCCACTGGCGGAACTGCTCGAAGAGCTGGATCACGTAGAGGCGGAGCGGCGGCGAGATCGCCACGATGATCCCCATCACGACGGTCGCGGCGCCGATCAGCAGCAGCGCGTCGCTCGTTCGCACCCGCGGTGTGTACACGCGCGACACGCCCTTCGCGTCCATCAGGATCTCGCCGACCCGCAGCCGCACCAGGAACGTGCTGGCCATCCCCATCCGGCCCTTGTCCAGGAACTCTCGCAGGTTCCCGTGGCTGCCGACCGCGATGATCAGATCTGCGCCCTTCTCGTGGGCAAGCAGGAACGCGACGTCCTCGCTCGTACCCGTTGCCTCGACGACCTTGCACGGGATCCCGAGCGCCTCCAGGCGCGCCTTCCCCGGCGCGTATCCACTCTGGTACGCGTGCACGATGACCTCCGTCGGACGCCTGCGCCGCAAGCGTCTCCGCTCGTGCAGCGCGAGGCGGAGCGCACCGTCCGATACGCTGTCCATGTCGCCGATGATGATGTCGGGCACGTAGCCCGCCTCGATCAGCGCGTCGGCACCGCCGTCGACGCCGATCAGCACCGGGCGGACGTCGCGGACGTACGGGCGAAGGACCGCGAGGTCCTCCTTGTAGTTGTAGCCGCGCACCACGACGAGCACCGGCCGGCCCGTGAGGTCGTGGTCCAGGTCCGGCAGACCCCAACCGCCGAACAGCAGGTCGCGCTCCCGCTGTATGAAATCAACCGTGTTGCGGGCGAAGCTGTCGAACCGGTCGGCGAGCGCGGCGCGCGCCTCCTTCATCGCCGCCTCCACCGAGCCCTCGCCCTGGAGCACGCCGACCCCGACCAGTCGGTCGCCCGAGTAGACGCGGTCACCCTCGACGTGCAGCACGTCACCCTCGCGCACTTTCTGCATGAGCAGTGGTCCAACTCCGTCGATCAGCGTCACGCCTGCCTGTAGCAGGATCAGCGGTCCCAGGTTCGGGTACCGGCCGGAGATCGAGCGGGCCGCGTTCACCACCGCGGCGACCCCGACCGCAACGAGCCCCTCGGCGGATACGCGGTCGAGGTCCTCATGGTCGATCACGGCGATCTCGCCCTCGTGCGCGCGGGGGACTAGGCGCTTGGTCCGTGCGTCGACCCTGGCGACGCCCGCCTGCGTCCGCACGCGACGGCGCGGCCGCCGGAGCAGACTTCTCGACCTAGCCGTGGACGTGTGGATCGCCTCCTCCGGGGCGCCCGGCCGGCCCTCTGTGCCTCTCCCCGACCTGCCCGAACAAGCCTAGCGGACGGCCCCAACAAGCCTAGTGGACGCCGGATCCTAGACGGACGGTCCGTGCTGGGTCCCCGGGTCCTCTCCAGGCAGGTCGAACTTCTCGCGGACGAGCGCGTGGAAGTCAGGCATGTGGTTAGGGCGCACCAAGCGCGCCGGGACCGGCGCCCGGCCGATCCGCACAGCGGCGCCGACCGGCAGCTCCAGGCTTTCGCGGCCGTCGGCCGAGAGTAGCCCGTCCTCCTCACCGACCACTTCGAGCGTCACCCGCTCGTCGGCCGAGAGAACGAGCGAGCGGTCGAACACCATGTGGGCGGCGACCGGCGTGACGAGGATGCACGGGATCGTCGGCGTGACGATCGGTCCGCCGGCCGAGAACGAGTACGCGGTGGAACCGGTCGGCGTAGCGACGATCACGCCGTCCGCCGAGAAGGTCGTGATGTACACGTCGTCGACGAACAACGCGAGCCGGATGATCCGATGCCGGGCGCGCTTCTCGACCATCATCTCGTTCAACGCCCACTGCGGCTCGAACGAGACGGCGCCGCTCGGCTCGGCCAGCACCGCCAGCCGCTCCTCGACCACGGCGGTGTCGTCGAGGAACCGCTGGAGGATCGCCGGCGCGTGGTCGGGTTCGATCTCCGTAAGGAACCCGAGGCGCCCGACCTTGATCCCAAGGATCGGGCACCCCACCGGGTGCGAGAGGTGCGCGGCGCGCAGGAACGTCCCATCCCCACCGACCGACACGATCAGATCGAGACCTTCCCCGAAGACCGCCGCTGCTTCGGACCCGACCCTCGCGTCCTCGGTAAGCCGGCGCGTCTCGACCCCGCGCTCCTCGAGCCATCCGGACAGCCGGTCGGCGGCCCAGAGCGCCGGCTCGCGGTCTGGGTGCACGACGAACCCCACGCGCTTCATGCAGCACCTCCGATCCGCAGTCCCTCGGCGATCGCGCCGTCGGCGTCCAGCGCGCTCTGGACGCCGCCCTTCGCCGCGCGCAGGAGGAACTCGACGTTGCCGGCCGGTCCCGGCAGGGGCGAGGCCATCACGTCCACCGGCGTCAGCCCGACCGCGCGGCACGCCTCGGCGACGCCCTCGATCGACCGGCGCCACACGTCCGCGTCGCGGACGACGCCGCCTTCTCCGACCTCCTCACGAGCGGCCTCGAACTGCGGCTTCACGAGCAGGACGAGGTCGGCACCGGCCGCGGCGACCGCAGCGAGCGCAGGCAGCACGAGCCGGAGCGAGATGAACGAGAGGTCGGCCACCACGAGGCTCGGCGTGAAGGGCAGGTCGGCCGGCGTGAGATCGCGGACATTGATCCTCTCCAGCACGGCGACCCGCGGATCCTCGCGGAGAGACCAGGCGAGCTGCCCGTAGCCGACGTCTACCGCCGCCACGCGCGCCGCCCCGCCCTGGAGCAGCCGGTCGGTGAACCCACCGGTGGAGGCGCCGGCGTCCAGGCAGTCCCGGTCGGCCGGGTCGACACCGAAGCGATCCAGGGCCGCGTCGAGCTTCTCGCCGCCGCGCGAGACGAACCGCCGGGCGGGACCCTCCACCCGCACCGACTCCTCGGGCGCCACTAGCCTCGAGGGCTTGGCAGCCGGCCGACCGGCGACCATCACGCGCCCGTCCTCGATCACAGCTTGCGCCTCGGTTGGGCCCGCGACGAGCCCACGACGGACGAGTTCAGTATCGAGCCGACGGCGAGCCACGACGGTGCGCTCAGGAGGTCGACGGGGTTCCCGGCCGCTTCGCGACCGGCTTCTTGGCCGTCGCCTTCTTCGCGACACGCTTCCCGACCATCGAGCGCTTGGGGGCACCGCCCCGCTCGAGCTCGCGGACGCGCCTCTTGAGCGCGTCGAGGTCGTCCTTCGTCGCCACGCCGAACGCCTTCATCTGACGTCGCACCTCGCGCTGCACGAGCTCGGTAACCTTCGCCGAGTTCCTCTTGAACTGCTCCTTGACCTGGTGGTCGATGAACTCCGCGACGCGCTCCCGGTTGTGCTTCAGCTGCTCACCGATCCGGCGGTCGACCAGCTCTGAGAGCTGGGTGCGGCTCTTCGTCGACCACTCCATCAGGTCGTGGGCCAGCTTCTGGACCTGTTCCTTGCCGCTGCCCTGGACGATCGACTTGGCCATCTCCTGCGCCTTGGCCGGGGTCAGCTTCTCGAAGGCGGCTTCCACGTACTTGCGGGCTTCGTTGACGAGCATCTCGCTCCCCTTCCAGGTCGCGTTCCAACCCAAAGGATACCCTCCCGTCGCCGTCTCCCCGCGGTGAACACCCTGCTAGGCTCCGGCTCCGAGGTGCGTGTGCAGGGGCGCAGACGATGATCCCGATCCGGGACGCTAACCCGACCCGCCGCTTCGCCTGGGTCACGCTCGCACTCATCGCGACCAACGCAGCGGTGTTCCTCCTCTGGGAGCCGACGTTCGCGAGCCAGCAGAAGCAGCAGACGTTCTTCCTCTGCCGCGCGGAGATCCCCTACGAGGTCAGCCACGCGACGAACCTCGCGCAGGGCGGGCCCGAAGCGGCGCGGGCGATCGAGCGGATCTACGGCCCGGGGAGCGGACCGGCGCTGCAAGCGTTCCTCGGGCGGAAGTGCCCGGACAAGACCTGGGCGGTATCGGTGTTCGTCGCGATGCTCCTCCACGGCGGGTGGCTGCACATCGCCGGGAACATGCTGTTCCTGTGGGTGTTCGGGAACAACGTCGAGGACCGGCTCGGGCGGCTGAGGTACGTCGTGTTCTACCTGCTCGGGGGGCTCGCGGCGGCCGCGCTGCAGATCGCACTCGATCCCGGTTCCACGGTGCCGACGCTCGGCGCCTCGGGCGCGATCGCGGCGATACTCGGCGCGTACATCGTGATGTTCCCGCGGGCGCGCGTGCAGACGCTCGTGTTCCTCCTGTTCATCTGGGTCGTGGAGCTCCCGGCATTCCTGGTGCTCGGCATCTGGTTCGTGTTCCAGCTGTTCAGCGGGCTCGGATCCCTCGGAACGAACGTGAACGGCGGCGTCGCCTACACCGCGCACATCGGCGGGTTCGTGTTCGGGATGGCGGTGGCGTGGCTGTTCTTCCGCAACCGGGGCAAGCGGCACCTTCCGTCCCGGGTTCCGCCCCGGCCCGACGTCTACTGAGTCACGGCGTCCCGTCGCGTCGGCTCGGGCTCCGCGAACAGCGCCGACAATCCCGCGGCCACGTAGGTCGGCCGGAATGGCGAGCCAGCGAGGTCCGCTTCCCGCGAGATGCCGGTCAGCACGAGCAGCGAGTCCCAGCCGAGCGCCTGCGCTCCCGCGATGTCGGTGTCGAGTCGGTCCCCGACGACGAGCGGCCGGCCGCCGCCGGCGCGTCGGAGCGCCGTCTCGTACACGGGCGCGTGCGGCTTACCGACGACCTCGGCCTCCACGCCGGTGGTCGAGGTGATCACCGATAGCAGGGCACCGGCCCCGGGCCATAGGCCTTCGGGCGCGGGGAACGATACGTCCGCGTTCGTCGCGACCAGGTGCGCTCCGCGCTGGACGAGAAGCGAGGCGGTGCGGAACTTCGCGTAGTCGACCGCACGGTCCCAACCGACGACGACGTAGTCGGCGCGCTCCGGCTCGCCGTCGAGGATGGTCAGGCCGGCGTCGGCGAGCGCGGTCAGGATGCCCCCCTCCCCCACGACGAAGGCCGTCCCGCCGCCACGTGAGGCGAGCATGTCGGCGGTCGCGAGCGCCGAGGAGACGACCTCGTCGGGCGCCGCCCGGATCCCGAGGCTCGAGAGCTTCCCGGCGACCTGTTCGGGTGTCCGGGCGGAGTTGTTCGTCATGAACACCACCCGCCGCCCACCCGCACGCAAGCGACCGATCGCATCGTCCGCGCCGTCGACCGCAAGGTCCCCGCGGTAGAGCACGCCGTCGAGGTCGAGAAGGAAGCAGTCGTACCGATCGGCGATCGCCATCAGCCGCCGAGGCGCCGCAGGGCGCGCTCGTAATCGGTCACACCGGGTCGCATCGCGATCGCGAGCTTCAGATGCGCGACCGCCCGCGAGCGCTGGCCCGTGCGTTCGCATGCGAGCGCGAGCGCGTAGTGCGCCCAGTCGTCGACCGGGTTGATCTCGACGGCCTTGGCGAACTCCCGGCGCGCACGGGCCATCCGCCCGGTCGTGTACAGGGCGCGCCCGAGGGCCGTGCGGATCGACGCCTTCTCAGGCTCGATCAGCTTGGCCTTGGAGAGGATCAGCGCGGCCTGGTGCGGGTGGCCGTCCCGCAGGAACCGGACCCCCCGGCAGAAGAGGTCGTAGACAGTCTCGTCGTCGAGGCGTCTGCTATACAAGACGTCGTGCCTCGGATCTCACCCTTCGTCGGTCTGCGATACGACGTCTCGCGCGTCGGGCCGCTGGAGCGGGTAACGGCCCCTCCCTACGACACGGTCTCCCCGGCAGAACAGCACCGGCTCGAGCACGCGAGCCCCTACAACGTCGTCCGCCTCGACCTCGGGGAGAACCTGTCGGGCGACGACGAGCACGAGAACAAGTATATGCGGGCCGCCTCCGAGCTCAGGAGGTGGCGCGAAGAGGGCGTGCTCGTCCCGACCGGCGGACCTGCCCACTTCGCGTACGAGATGCGGTTCAAGTTCCACGGTGCGCCGCGGCGGGTCCGCGGGGTGATCTGCCTGGTCGACCTCGAGGACTGGGGCGGCTCGATCGTGCCGCACGAGAGGACCATGCCCGGCCCCGTCGAGGACCGCCTGCGGCTGATGCGGGCCGTCCGTGCGAACCTGTCGTGCGTCCACGCCGTGTACGCCGGGCCGTCCCGGCCGCTCGCCGCGCTCCTGGAGCAGACATGCGCCAGCGCCCCGACGGCCGAGCTCGTCGACGAGGCCGGGGTCGTGCACCGGATGTGGACCGTTGCCGACGACGGGGAGGTCGCCCGATCCCTAGCCGACGAGGTGCTGCTGATCGCCGACGGCCACCACCGCTACACGATGGCCCTTAGGTACCGCGACGAGATGCGCGCCGAGCACGGACCCGGTCCGTGGGACCGCGTGATGATGCTGCTGGTCGACGCGGTGACCGAGGATCCCCCGGTGCTGCCCGTCCACCGGATCCTGACGTCCGGGACGGTCCCGTCGCGGGGCACCCGGGTCCACAGCTTGGAGGAGATCCTCGACGAGGTGAACGACGATGCGCTCATCTACGGCGTCGCCATGTATGAGGACGACGCGCTCGTCCACCGCGTGGCGGCCCTCTCCGGTTGCCCTCCGACCGTCCGCGCCCTGCACGAACAGGTCCTCTGCGGCGCGGACGGCGAGCTGCTGTTCACCCCCGACGCGGTCGAGGCCGAGGAGGCGGTGCGCGAGGGGCGCGCCTCCGCGGCGTTCTTCCTGCCCGCCACGAACGCGGCCCGCATCCGGTCGGTGATCGAGGGCGGCCAGCGGTTGCCGCAGAAGTCCACCTTCTTCTGGCCGAAACCGCGCACCGGCATGGTCATCCGCCCGCTCGATCGACCCTGCCTGCAGCCGCGCGCCACGTGACGCGGGCCCGAGGCGCGCTCACTCCCGCTCGGCGGGATCCAGCTTCTTGATCCCGGTCGCCACGACCTCCGTCAGGCTCCGAGCCCCGGCTCCGCTCCGATAGAAACGCCTGGCCAGCTGACCGTAGACCAGCACGTCGTCGCCCTTGCCGAGATCCTTCAGGGCTCGCTTGCCGACGGTCTTGTGCCACGCAGCGACCGGGAGGGGGAGGAGGCGCTTGCCGGCCTCCGGAACGGAGAGCCGCAGCTCGGTGAGCCGAAATACCGTCAAGGGGGTATGAGCTGGATTGCGGGACGGGTGAGGGTGCTCAGGCCGTTCGGCCTCTGCGGACGAGGCGGATGGTAACTTACTCCGTCCGACGCTCAGCGGGAACATAGCTAATAGAGGTGGTGGGATGATGTCACCGTTAACGCGTTCGTCCAGACAGCGGTTGTCAGCTGGACCCGACGACGCCCGGCGCCATATTCGCCAGGCGTGGGCCTCGCTCGCACTGCTCCTCGGTTTCGTCATCGGCGCGGTGTGGGTCATGAATTCGGTTACCTGGGACTTGTCCTTCTGGGCCTCGGAGCTGGTGCTCATCGCCGGGATGGTGGTCGTCCTGCTCCTCGCAGCAGGAGCGATCTTGTTCGGACGGCGTGCGATGCGTGAGGGAGAGGATGCGGGAAGGACCCCTGTCGCGGTTGGCTTCACGATCGGCGGGATCTCGCTCGTCTGGGCCTTCATACCAATCGTCGCGCATCTCGCCGGGTTCGAGTAGGCAATCCGTTCCCCGGCAGAACGGAGAGGCGCAGCCTGGTGACCTCGTCGCCCGACGGCATCCGGCGTTCTACCGGGTCGGCGGCCACCGTTCCGGCCAGCACGACGACGTTCACCGTCACCACATCGGCTCCCCCCTTTCGCGACGGACGCTAGCACCCGCCGCCGACACGCCTCCCTCCGGGAGCGACCGGGATCGCACACCCACGGCCGCCGCTAGACTCGCGCGCGTGGAGGCCGTCACGTTCGAGGTCGCGCCGGGCATCACAGCGATCGATACCTTCTACGGCGGGCGGGAGCGCTACACGGCCGCGTACCTGCTCGACGCCGACGAACCGACGATCGTGGAGACCGGCCCGACGACCTCGGTCGATCCCGTCACGGCGGGCCTCGGGGAACACGGGATCGGCCCCGGGGAGCTTGCGCACATCGTCGTCACCCACATCCACCTCGACCACGCCGGCGGCGTGGGTCGCCTGGCCGCACGGTTCCCGAGGGCAACGGTGTGGGTGCACGAGCGGGGTGCTCCGCACCTCGCGGACCCAACGAGGCTGATCGCGAGCGCCACGCGCATCTACGGCCAGGAACAGATGGCCTCGCTCTTCGGGCCGGTCGACCCGGTGCCGCCCGAGCGGCTGCGCGGCCTCGCCGACGGCGAGCGGCTCACGATCGGGAACCGAGCGCTCGACATCGTCCACACGCCCGGTCACGCGTCGCATCAGGTGGCGCTGGTCGACTCGGACACCGGCGCCGTGTTCACGGGCGACGCCCTCGGCATCCACGTGCCGGGCCTGCCGGTACTGCGCCCGGCGACACCGCCCCCCGACTTCGACGCCGAGCTCGCGGTCGACAGCATCGAGCGCATCCGCCAGCGAGCGCGCTCGGTGCTCCTGTTCGCGCACTTCGGTCCGATCGAGGAGGTCGACCGGATCTGCGACCTCGCCGAGCGCCGCATCCGCGAGTGGGCCGGGGTCGTTCGCTTGGCCCTCGACACCACCGACGATCTCGACGAGATCACCGAGATCCTCACCCGCGAGGCGGCGGAGCCCTTCGAGACCGGCGCGCATGCCAAGCTCGACGTCGATCGGCTCGAGACGCTCTCCAGCATCCGCATGAACGCGATGGGCCTGATCCGGTACTGCAAGAAGCGCGCCGAGCGCGCGGCCTCGGCTGCTGCCGAGGCCGCCGGTTCTCAGGAGAGCTGAGCCAGCCGCTCGGCGACGTCGTACGCGCTCGGGTCGTGCCGCAGGATCTTGCGGAACTCCCGCACCGCGTCCTGGGTGCGCCCCGCGCGCTCGAGCACGTTCGCCGTCACGTACCACACGCGGATCACCTCGGGCCTCGCGACGTCGTCGCGCGTCCGGACCCGCCGGAGCAGCCCGAGCGCCTGGCCGAACCGGCCCATGTCGGCGAGCGCCGACGCCGCGACGATCACCGCCTCCGCCTTCACCGCGACCGGGACGCCGCGCGAGGACAGTGCCTCCTCGGCAAGTGGCACCGCCCGCTCCGGCCGGCCCAGGGCCCGGTAGCAGTCGGCGATGATGTGGTTCTGGTCGGCCCTGCCCGACATCCGCCGGTACGCCTGCATCTCCGACAACGCCTCCTGCCATCGCTGCTGCTCATAGAGCGCCAGACCGAGCACCTCCCGCACGGCGGCCGACCGCGGCGCGACCTCCTTCGCCTTCGCCGCCTCGCGAGCGCTCGCTCGCGGGTCCCCACGCTCCAGCAGCTCCACCCCGCGCTCGAGGTACGCGATCGCGGACTCTGCCTTGCCGACACGCGCGACGCGACGCAGCTCGGCGACGATCTCGCGGGGCAAGGCGCCGCGGCGCACCGGTGCGAGACGGCGATGCTGACCGCCCGGACGGGGCTGGAGGGCCTTCGGCATGGAGCATCCTAGCGTACCGGGCTCGGACCTCCGCGCCCCGATCGGGCACGCTCCGGGCCCAGCAACGGAGAGAGCCGCCCGAAGGCGGCTCTCTCGCAAAGTGTTCCGGCGGCGACCTACTCTCCCACCCGGTCTCCCGGGCAGTACCATCGGCGCTGGAGGACTTAACTTCCGGGTTCGGGATGGGACCGGGTGTTTCCCCTCCGCCATGGCCACCGAAACGGCTGTTCGGGTCGGCGAACGATCCGAAGAGGGTGCGAGCTCCGAGGTGCTCCACCTCGGAACGCGATAGCGAGCGCGAGCAAAGTCAAGTCCTCGGCCTATTAGTACCGGTCGGCTCAACACGTTGCCGTGCTTACACCTCCGGCCTATCAACCTCGTAGTCTGCGAGGGGCCTTACCTGGTTGACCAGTGGGAGACCTCATCTAGGGGGAAGCTTCGCACTTAGATGCTTTCAGCGCTTATCTCTGCCGCACGTGGCTAACCAGCCATGCCGCTGGCGCGACAACTGGCACACCAGAGGTGCGTCCGCCCCGGTCCTCTCGTACTAGGGGCAGCTCCCCGCAAGTCTCCTGCGCCCACGGCGGATAGGGACCGAACTGTCTCACGACGTTCTAAACCCAGCTCGCGTGCCTCTTTAACGGGCGAACAGCCCGACCCTTGGGACCTGCTCCAGCCCCAGGATGAGACGAGCCGACATCGAGGTGCCAAACCGCCCCGTCGATATGGACTCTTGGGGGCGATCAGCCTGTTATCCCCGGGGTACCTTTTAGCCGTTGAGCGACGACCCTACCACTAGGAGTCGTCGGATCACTAGGCCCTGCTTTCGCACCTGCTCGATCCGTCGATCTCGCAGTCAAGCTCCCTTGTGCCCTTGCACTCGACGTCTGATTGCCAACCAGACTGAGGGAACCTTTGGGCGCCTCCGTTACCGTTTAGGAGGCAACCGCCCCAGTTAAACTGCCCACCAGGCGCTGTTCCCGACCCGGATCACGGGCCGAGGTTAGAGTCCCAACACACGAAGGGCGGTATTTCAAGGGTGGCTCCACCCGAACCGGGGTCCGGGCTTCACAGCCTCCCGCCTATCCTACGCAACGCATGTCAGAACCCAACACCAAGTTGCAGTAAAGGTCCCGGGGTCTTTCCGTCCTGCCGCGGGTAACGAGCATCTTTACTCGTACTGCAATTTCGCCGAGTCCCTGGTTGAGACAGTGCCCAAGTCGTTACGCCATTCGTGCAGGTCGGAACTTACCCGACAAGGAATTTCGCTACCTTAGGACCCTTATAGTTAGGGCCGCCGTTTACCGGCGCTTAGGTTCAGAGCTTCGCCTCCCGAAGGAAGCTGACCCCTCCCCTTAACGTTCCGGCACCGGGCAGGCGTCAGTCCGTATACGTCGTCTTGCGACTTTGCACGGACCTGTGTTTTTAGTAAACAGTCGCTTGGGCCTGGTTTGTGCCACCGCTTCGAGCTTCGGACGCGAAGTCCTTTACCCTACCGCGGTCCCCCTTCTCCCGAAGTTACGGGGGTGATTTGCCGAGTTCCTTAACCAGGGTTCTCTCGATCGCCTCGGTATTCTCTACCTGCCCACCTGTGTCGGTTTGGGGTACGGGCACCTCAACCACTCGCTAGAGGCTTTTCTCGGCAGCATGGGATCGGTCGCTTCGCCTAAAGCGGCTCGGCATCGTGCCTCGGGGTTGTAATGGCGGCCCGGATTTGCCTGGGCCACCCCCCTACGCACTTACCCCACGTCGACCATCGCGTGGGTCGACCTACCCTCCTGCGTCCCCCCTTCGCTGCCCTAGTACCGAGCGGTTCGGTAGCCCCCGAAGGGGTTCCCTTAGTACCTCGGATTCGGGCTGGGCGCGGATGAGGTGGTACTGGAATATCAACCAGTCGTCCATCGCCTACGCCTCTCGGCCTCGGCTTAGGTCCCGACTAACCCTGGGCGGATGAACCTTCCCCAGGAACCCTTGGGCATTCGGCGGACGGGCTCCTCCCCCGTCTTTCGCTACTCATGCCTGCATTCTCACTTCTCACGCGTCCACCGCTGGGTTACCCCGCCGCTTCACTCGCGTGAGAACGCTCCCCTACCGATCCGCCGGCCTGGACGTGCACGGCTTCCCATGCACGCCGAGCCATACGGCGAATCCCGCAGCTTCGGCACCGTGCTTGAGCCCCGTTACATCATCGGCGCAGGACCACTTGACCAGTGAGCTGTTACGCACTCTTTCAAGGATGGCTGCTTCTGAGCCAACCTCCTGGTTGTCTGGGCGATCCCACATCCTTTCCCACTTAGCACGGATTTCGGGGCCTTAGCTGGCGATCTGGGTTGTTTCCCTCTCGGCTACGGAGCTTAGCCCCCGCAGCCTCACTCCCGGACTCTGGAGCATCGGCATTCGGAGTTTGACTGAGGTCGGTAAGCTTGTGGGCCCCCTAGCCCAATCAGTGCTCTACCTCCGATGCTGAACGTCCGAGGCTGCCCCTAAAGGCATTTCGGGGAGAACCAGCTATCACCGGGTTTGATTGGCCTTTCACCCCTAACCACAGGTCATCCCCCAGGTTTTCAACCCTGGTGGGTTCGGCCCTCCACGAGGTCTTACCCCCGCTTCAGCCTGCCCATGGATAGATCACCCGGCTTCGGGTCTAGGGCGTGCGACTGTGCGCCCACTTGAGACTCGCTTTCGCTTCGGCTTCCCGAGAACGGTTAACCTTGCCGCACACCGCTAACTCGCAGGCTCATTCTTCAAAAGGCACGCCGTCACCCCGCCTGGTCACCCAGGTCGGAGCTCCGACAGCTTGTAGGCTCACGGTTTCAGGTGCTATTTCACTCCCCTCCCGGGGTGCTTTTCACCTTTCCCTCACGGTACTGGTTCACTATCGGTCGCCAGGAAGTACTTAGCCTTAGAGGGTGGGCCCTCTGGATTCACACGGAATTCCACGGGCTCCGTGCTACTCGGGATCCCCGCTAGGAGACCAGTCACGTTTCGACTACAGGGCTCTTACCTCCTGTGGCGGCCCTTTCCATGGCCTTCGTCTACGTGCTGGTTTTGTAACTCCTCGGATCCGCCGGTGCGGACCCACACGGGTCCCACGACCCCGACACGGCAACGCCACCGGGCTGTCACACCGCATCGGTTTAGGCTGATCCCCGTTCGCTCGCCGCTACTTGGGGAGTCGCGGTTGCTTTCTTCTCCTCGCCCTACTGAGATGTTTCACTTCGGGCGGTTCCCTCCTCAGGCCCTATGGATTCAGACCTGGGTGACCGGGCATGACCCCGGCCGGGTTTCCCCATTCGGACACCCTCGGATCTCGGCCTTCTCGGCGGCTCCCCGAGGCTTTTCGCAGCCTGACGCGTCCTTCATCGGCTCCTGGCGCCAAGGCATCCACCGTAAGCCCTTAGTAACTTGACCGTAGATGCTCGCGCTCGCTATCGAGTTCTCAAGGTGCCTCGAGGGCTCGCACCCTCAAAGCTGAACAGTGTGCCCCGCCGACCGGCCAACCGATCCGCGACCGTTCGCCACACGAGGTGGGTACTGGAGAGACGGATCGGCGAGCTCGCCGACGGAGTAGCCAGTGCATCGACCTGGAGTCTTCCGGCGTGACCGTCGCGTTGGACGGACCTCCGGAGTGCCAAAGGCTCCTTAGAAAGGAGGTGATCCAGCCGCACCTTCCGGTACGGCTACCTTGTTACGACTTCACCCCAATCGCGAGCCCCACCTTCGACGGCTCCCTCCACAAGGGTTGGGCCACCGGCTTCGGGTGTTGCCCACTTTCGTGGTGTGACGGGCGGTGTGTACAAGGCCCGGGAACGTATTCACCGCAGCATTGCTGATCTGCGATTACTAGCGACTCCGACTTCACGGGGTCGGGTTGCAGACCCCGATCCGAACTGAGCGTGGCTTTTTGGGATTCGCTCCCCCTTGCGGGATCGCAGCCCTTTGTACCACGCATTGTAGCATGTGTGCAGCCCTGGACATAAGGGGCATGATGACTTGACGTCATCCCCACCTTCCTCCGGTTTGGCACCGGCAGTCTCCCTAGAGTTCCCGGCTTTACCCGCTGGCAACTAAGGACAAGGGTTGCGCTCGTTGCGCCACTTAAGGCAACACCTCACGGCACGAGCTGACGACAGCCATGCACCACCTGTGCGGGCTCCATGGAGCACCGGCTTTCACCGGTTTCACCCCGCATGTCAAGCCCAGGTAAGGTTCTTCGCGTCGCATCGAATTAAGCCACATGCTCCGCCGCTTGTGCGGGCCCCCGTCAATTCCTTTGAGTTTTAGCCTTGCGGCCGTACTCCCCAGGCGGGGTGCTTAATGCGTTAGCTTCGGCACGGACGGGGTCGATATCCGCCCACACCTAGCACCCAACGTTTACGGCTAGGACTACCAGGGTATCTAATCCTGTTCGCTCCCCTAGCTTTCGCGCCTGAGCGTCAGGACAGGCCCAGAGATCCGCCTTCGCCACCGGTGTTCCTCCTGATATCTGCGCATTTCACCGCTACACCAGGAATTCCGATCTCCCCTACCTGCCTCTAGTCGTGCAGTATCGGACGCAGGCCCGGGGTTGAGCCCCGGGTTTTCACAACCGACTTGCACGACCGCCTACGCGCGCTTTACGCCCAATCAATCCGGACAACGCTCGCTCCCTACGTCTTACCGCGGCTGCTGGCACGTAGTTAGCCGGAGCTTCTTCTGCAGGTACCGTCACTTTCGCTTCGTCCCTGCCGAAAGGGGTTTACAACCCGAGGGCCTTCATCCCCCACGCGGCGTCGCTGCGTCAGGCTTTCGCCCATTGCGCAAGATTCCCCACTGCTGCCTCCCGTAGGAGTCTGGGCCGTGTCTCAGTCCCAGTGTGGCTGGCCGTCCTCTCAGACCAGCTACCCGTCGTCGCCTTGGTGGGCCGTTACCCCACCAACTAGCTGATAGGCCGCGGGCCCATCCCAGGCCGCCGGAGCTTTCCCGGTCGGACCATGCGATCCGACCGGAGTATCCGGTATTAGCCCCGGTTTCCCGGGGTTATCCCAGAGCCTGGGGCAGGTTGCCCACGTGTTACTCACCCGTTCGCCGCTCTCCCCTTGGGCGGGTTACCCCACCCGAGGTTCTCGCTCGACTTGCATGTGTTAGGCGCGCCGCCAGCGTTCGTCCTGAGCCAGGATCAAACTCTCCGTAGAGAACACGATTCCGGCCCGCAGGCCGGCTTCGTTCCTTGTTGGAGTTGACCTCGGGAAGAGGCACCTTCCCTCGGTCGTTGTTCGGATCCCGCCCGATACGTCCGGACGGACTTCCGTACGTGACCGTCGGCCGGTCATGGACGCGACGAATCGCGTCCCCAGCTGACGGGGAACGCACTGGCTTTTGGCACACTGTTCAGTTCTCAAAGTGCGGGCGGCGACCCACCAGGTGGGATCCGGGGGGTCCGCGCCGAGCGCAGTAATCATAGCAGCGGCCCTCCGGACGTCAACGCGGTCGGCGCCGCAGGTCGGATGCCCCCGCAGGGCTCCTCAGGTCAGTCTGGCGAACCTGCGCCGCCCCACCTGGATCACCTTCCCGCGGAGCTCGGCGACCGGCAGCTCGGCCTCGGGGTCCCCCACCGGCTCCCCGTCGAGCCGCACGCCACCCTGAGAGATCAGCCGCCGGGCCTCGGCGTTCGACGAGGCGAGACCGGTCTCGGCGAGCAGCCGCGGCAGCCAGACACGTCCGTCGCGCACGGTGCCGTCGGGGATCCGGACCTGCGGCACGTTATCGGGGATCTCCTGCTCTCGGTGGACGACGTTGAAGCGCTCCTCCGCCCGCTCTCCCGCGCCGGCGCCGTGGTACAGATCGACGATCTCGCGCCCGAGGCGGCGCTTCTGCTCGTTCGGATGCAGCGACCCGTCCGCCAGACCGACCCGGATCCGCCCGACCTCCTCGGGGTCCAGGTCGGTGCAGAGCAGGAGGTACTTCGCGATCAGCCCGTCGGGGATCCGCATGAGCTTGCCGAACATGTCGTCGGGCGGATCGGCAACCCCGACGTAGTTGCCGAGGGACTGGCTCATCTTCTGCACGCCGTCGATCCCCTCGAGCAGCGGCATCGTGAGCGCGATCTGCGGGTCCTGCCCGTAGTCGCGCTGCAGCTCGCGGCCGACGAGCAGGTTGAACTTCTGGTCGGTGCCGCCGAGCTCGACGTCTGACTCCGTCGCCACCGAGTCCATCCCCTGCAGCAGCGGGTAGAGGAACTCCATGATCGAGATCGGCCGGCCCTCCGTGTAGCGCTTGGCGAAGTCGTCACGCTCGAGCATCCGGGCGACGGTGTAGGAAGCCGTGAGCTTCAGGATGGCGTCCATGTCCATCCCCTCGAGCCACTCGGAGTTGTATCGGACCTCGAGGTTCTCCTCCGAAAGGATCTTGCGGAACTGCCCGAGGAGCCGGTCGGCGTAGCCCTGCACGACCTCTTTCGCGAGGCGCGGACGCGCCTCACTCTTGCCGGAGGGGTCGCCGACGCGCGCCGTGAAGTCGCCGACGATCAGCACGGCCGTGTGGCCGGCGTCCTGGAACCGGCGGAGCTTCCGCAGCACCACCGCCCAGCCGAGGGTGACGTCGGCGGCGGTCGGGTCGAGGCCGAGCTTCACGCGGAGCGGCCGACCGAGGGCGAGCTTCCGCTGGAGGCCGTCCTCGGGGACGACCTCCGCGATGCCGGCGAGCAGTCGGGACAGGTCGGGCGAGGACATCGGCGCCGCGATGCTACCAGCGGGAACGGGGCCTCGCGGCTAGCATGGTTGAGCGATGGACGAGCGTCGCTTCGCCCCCGTGGCCGTCGTGGTCCTGCTGGCGTTCCTCGCGCAGTCCTGCGGTCTGCCGGACCTCAAGGAGGAGCGCAAGCTGGCCTCCGCGCTGCCGCAGACGTCGTTCCTGTACGCGGCCGACGGCACGCTGATCACCGTGCTCCACGCCGGCGAGGACCGCGTGGTCGTCCCGTTCAAGAAGATCCCCCAGGACGTCCGCGATGCCGTCGTCGCGATCGAGGATCAGCGCTTCTACGAGCACACTGGCATCGATCTGAAAGCGCTGCTCCGCGCCGCCTACATCGACGCCACCTCCGGCCGCATCGTCGAGGGCGGCTCCACCATCACCCAGCAGCTCGTGAAACAGCTGTACGTCGGCAACGAGCAGACGCTCTCACGGAAGATCAAGGAGTCTGTCCTCGCCTGGCAGCTCGAGGACAAGCTGACGAAGGACCAGATCCTCACGAAGTACCTGAACACCGTGTACTTCGGGAACGGTGCCTACGGCATCCAGGCGGCGGCGCGCACCTACTTCGACGAGGACGCCATGCAGCTCACGCTCCCGGAGGCCGCGATGCTCGCGGGCTTGATCCGGGCGCCGGTCGACTACGACCCAGTGGCTCATCCGACGCACGCGCGGGCGCGGCGGAACAAGGTGCTCGCGGCGATGCTCGAGCAGGGGATGATCGACCAGGTCACCTACCAGCGCGCCGTCTCCCAGCCCGTCGAGCTGAACCCGAGCAACGAGGTCCAGAACGAGTACATCGCGCCCCACTTCGTCGACTACTTCAAGGAGTGGTTCCTGTCGAACCCCCGGTTCGGCGCGACCGTCCAGGACCGGTACGACCTGCTCTTCAAGGGCGGCCTGCGTATCACGACCACCCTCGTGCCCCGCCTGCAGGAGGAGGCCGAGCGGGCGGTCAACTCGATCCTTGTCTACCGGAGCGACCCGTTCGCGGCTATGACCGTGATCGACCCCCGGACCGGCTACGTGAAGGCGATGGTCGGCGGCCGCGACTACTGGAACGAGCGCGACCCGTTCGCCCGGATCAACCTCGCGACCGGCGGCAGCACCGGCCGCCAGACCGGCTCCGCGTTCAAGCCGTTCGCCCTCGTGGCCGCCCTCGAGAACGGCTTGACGCCACAGACGTCCCTGAACGGGTCGTTCGCACGGATCCCGCTTCAGAACGGAACCTACTGGGAGCCGAGGAACGCGGAGGGGAACGGATACGGCACGATCTCGCTCGAGACCGCGACGGTCAACTCGGTGAACATCGCTTACGCGAACCTCGAGGCCGAGCTCGGGGGCGGCGACGCCTACGTCGGTGCCCAGAAGATCGTCGAGACCGCCGAGCGGATGGGGATCCGGTGCTGCCCGCGCACGAGCGAGCCGAGGACGCCGCTCGAGGCGGTGCCCGCCGCCGTTCTCGGGGCGAACGAGGTCAGCACGCTCGAGATGGCCTCGGCCTACGGCACCCTCGCCTTCGCCGGTCGGCACGTGCAGCCGACCCCGGTCGTCAGCATCACGGGGCCGAGCGGCACCGTCCTGTACGAAGCTCAGTCCAAGCCGAAGCAGGTCGTGAACCCGGCGGTCGTCTCGATCGCCGACGACATCCTCCAGAAGGTGGTCCAGTACGGCACCGGGACGGCCGCGAACCTCGGCCGCCCCCAGATCGGGAAGACCGGGACGAACTCCGACTTCACCGACGCGTGGTTCGTCGGGGCGATCCCGCAGCTCGTGACTGCCGTGTGGGTCGGTTTCCCGCAGGGGCAGGTTCCGATGTGCTGCGGAGCGGTCCGGATCGGGGAGGTCTTCGGCGGCACGTGGCCGGCGCAGATCTGGCACGCCTTCATGTACAACGCCGTGCGGAATCTCCCCGTCCGGGACTTCCCGACGCCGCCGGAGGTCCAGTACGTCACGCTCCGGGTCGACGTCACGCAGGATTGCCTGGCCAACCCGTTCACGCCTCCGATGGACATCCAGACGTTCCAGTACATCGCCGGGACCGAGCCGCACCTCAAGGTCTGTAAGGAGCCGAGCTCGTACGAGTTCCTGCCGGTGCCGTCGGTGATCGGCATGCAGCAAGACCCCGCGACGAGTCTGCTCCGCTCCTCCGGGTTCAACGTGAAGGTCGTCTATGCGACGTCGACGCAGCGCGAGGGAACGGTGATCGCGCAGGACCCGGCGGCTGGCCAACAGTTGCAGATGACGAGCACCGTCACGATCACGGTCGCGCGGGGACGGCCGTCGCCCTCCACCGCCGTCGTCCCGGACGTGGTCGGCAAGACGCGGGCTTCCGCCGAGGCCGCGCTCCGCCAAGCGGGATTCGCTGCGCGCGTAATCTCGGACGCGGAGTGCGACCCCGCCGATCCGACCTGCGACTACCGGCAAGGGGTCGTGTGGGCGCAGTCTCCGGCAGCCGGTTCCACGGCGAACGAGGGCACCACCGTCACGATCCGCGTGAACCCCTGACGCCCCGGTCCCTCGACGGCCGGCCGTGGGAGACGAACGGGTCTTCCTCGACCAAGAACCGCCACGGGCGCTCGACGCCGTTCCGGACCCCGACGCGCGAGGTGACGCGCATGCGCGAGGACGGCGCCGGTTCCCCGGCAAGCAGCAGCACGTCGCGGCCGCGGACGACGTCGAGGCCGTTCTCGCGCCGCCCGACCCCGAACGCCTGGCAGAGGCGCGCAGGCCCGGAGCACAGCAACCGGGGGTCCTCCGTGCCGCGGCGCCGCGCCATCGCGTCGAGCCCCTCGAGCGGCTCCGCGGCCCGGAGCAGCACCGCGCTCCCCTCACCCTCGCGGCCGGTGACGACGTTCATGCAGAAGTGCATGCCGTAGGTGAAGTAGACGTACAGGTAACCCGCCGGACCGAACATGACCTCGTTGCGCGACGTGCGCCCGCGGTACGAGTGGCTCGCCGGGTCGCCCTCCTCGTACGCCTCGGTTTCGACGATCCGTGCGAGCAGGCTTCCGCGTGGCGTCGTGCGAACGAGGAAGCGCCCGAGCAACTCGGGCGCGACCTCGACGGAGGGGCGCGCGAAGAACGACCTCGGAAGCCGCGCGCCGCCGGCCACCGCTAGCCCTGATGCCCTTTCCACAGGAACCTTCGGAGCTTCGCGAGCGGCCACGTGTTGAGCACGTCGTCCTTGGTGAGCCACCCGCGTTGGGCCGTCGCCACGCCGTAGCGCATGAGCGGCAGGTGCACCGGCGCGTGCGAGTCGGTGTTCACGGCGAACTTCACCCCGTGGCGCCTCGCCCACAGGATGTGCTCGTCCTTCAGGTCGAGCCGGTCTGGGAACGCGTTGATCTCCATCGCCGTGCCGGTGCGCGCGGCCACCTTGAACACCTCGTCGAAGTCGAACTCGACCGGCCGGCGCTTGCCGATCAGTCGAGCCGTCGGGTGTCCGATCACGTGCACGCAGGGGTTCTCCATCGCGCGGATGATGCGCCGGGTCATCGCGTCCTTCTCCTGGTTGAAGTGCGAGTGGACCGAGGCCACGAGCACGTCGAAGCCGGCGAGGAAGTCCACGTCCCAGTCGACGTTGCCCTCCGGGTCGATGTTCAACTCCGATCCGTGGAGGAGCGTCATCTTGGGGTACCGCTCTTGAAGCTCCTTCAGGCGCCCGCGCTGGGCAAGGATCTTCGCGTCGGTCATCCGCTGCATCGCAAGGTTAGGCGCGTGGTCGGTGACGGCGTAGTAGGCGTACCTGAGCTTTGCGGCCGCCTCTAGCATCTCCTCCAACGGCGCCAGGCCGTCGGTAAGGTTCGTATGGGTGTGCAGATCGCCCTTGATCTGCTTGGGCTCGATCACGTCGGGCAGATCGCCCCCAAGCGCCGCCTCGACCTCGCCGCGGTCCTCGCGGAGCGTCGGCGGTATCCACGGGAGGCCGAGCCGCTCGTAGACCTCCTCCTCGGTCTCGGCGACGAGCAGCTTCCCCGACCTCACCTGGAACAGGCCGTACTCGGAGAGCTTCAGGCCCTTGCGGACGGCCATCTCGCGGATGCGGACGTTGTGGGCCTTCGAGCCGGTGAAGTAGATCATCGCGGCGCCCCACACCTCGAGGGGCACGACGCGGAGGTCGACCTGCAGGCCGCCGCGCGTGACGATCGACGACTTCGTGTCGCCCTTCGCCAGCACGCGCTCGACGGCCGAGAGCGAGGCGAAAGTGTCCATGATCGGGCCGGCGTCGTCAGAAGCGACCAGTAGGTCGACGTCCCCGATCGTCTCGGCCATGCGCCGCAGCGACCCGGCGTAGGCGCTGCGCCTCACGCCCTTCAGCGACGAGAGCTCGCCGAGCAGCTCCTCCGCGACCTCGAGCGCGACATCCACCTGGACGCGTTCGGCCGTCTCCCTCATCCGCCGGATGCCCGTCAGGATGTTCTCCTCGGTCTTCACCCCGAAGCCCTTCAGGCCGGCCAGCTGGTGCGCCTCGACGGCGTGCTGCAGCTCGTCGACCGAGGAGACACCGAGCTCCCGGTACAACACCATCGCCTTCTTCGGCCCGAGGCCGGGGATCGACATCATCTGGCGCACACCGGAAGGGATCAGCGCGCGGAGCTCCTCGAGCGTCGCGATCGTGCCGGTCTGCAGGAATTCCTGGATCTTCTCCCCGATCGATCTGCCGACCGACGGGACCTGGAGGATCCCCTTCAGGTCGAGCGCGGCGATGTCGGCCGGATAGCCACCGACTGCCCGAGCGGCCTTCTCGTAGGCGCGTGGCTTGAACGGGTCCTCAGACAGGATCGACAGCAGGTCGGCGTACTCGAGAAGCAGCGCCTCGAGTACGTCGTTCGCGCGCGGCACGGCTCAGGTCCCCTGCCTCGGGATCACGCGAGGCCGAGCAACCAGAGCAACAGCGCTTTCTGCGTGTGCATCCGGTTCTCGGCCTGGTCCCACACCCGCGAGTGCGGGCCGTCGATCACCTCGTCGGTGATCTCCTGCCCGCGGTGCGCCGGCAGGCAGTGCAGGACCGTGACGTCGTCCTTCGCAAGCTCGACCTTCCGCTGGTCGAGCGCGTACGCCAGGAACACGAGCGCGCGCTCGTCGGCCTCTGTCTCCTGCCCCATGCTCGCCCACACGTCTGTGTAGAGCACGTCGGCGCCGGCGCTCGCCTCCAGCGGATCATGCATCGTGGAGATGCTTCCGCCGGTGGTCGCGGCGATCTCGACAGCGCGATGGACGACCTGCGGGATCGGCTCGAATCCCGGGGGCGTCGCCACGCGGATGTGCATGCCGCTCTTCGCGCCGCCCAGCAACAGCGAGTGCGCCACGTTGTTCCCGTCGCCCAGGTACACGAGCGTCCGGCCGGCGAGGTCGCCCTTCACCTCACGGACCGTCAGCAGGTCGGCGAGACACTGGCACGGGTGCTCGAAGTCCGAGAGCGCGTTGACCACCGGGACGGTCGCCGCGCCGGCCAGGACCTCCAGCCGCTCCTGCTCGAAGGTCCGGAGCACGACCGCGTCAACGTAGCGCGAGAGCACGCGGCCCGTGTCCTCGATCGTCTCGCCTCGGCCGAGCTGGAGCTCCGCTGAGGAGAGCGGCACCGGGTGCCCGCCGGCCGACGAGATCGCGACCTCGAACGAAACGCGGGTGCGGGTCGAGGGCTTCTCGAAGATCATGGCGACCGCCTTGCCGCGCAGCCGGTCCGCGTAGTCCTCCGGGGTGGCCTTGACCTTCGCGGACAGGTCCAGGAAGCCGGTCAGCTCCTCGGGGGTGAGGTCGTCGACCGACAGGTAATCGCGCTCCATCGGCCGGAGTCTATCCCCTATGTACGGGCCGGCGCGACGCGACATGCTCCTCGGTGCAAGGCGCGCCGCGGCGTCGATCTCCGTGAGCTAGGCCGAGCGGAGCTCGGCGCCGAAGTCGTGCGCGAGGCGCTCGACGATGCCGGCGACGGCCGCGTCGGCCTCCTCGTCTCTGAGGGTCCGGTCGGGAGCGCGGAAGTCGATCGAGAACGCCAGGCTCTTCTTCCCCTCCGGGAGCGGAGCCCCGGCGAACACGTCGAACAGCAGGCACGAGCCGACGAGGCCGCCGCCGGCCTCCTCCAGCGCGGACCGAACCTTCCCGGCCGGGGTGGCCGCGTCGACCGTGAACGCGAGGTCGCGGCGGACCGGCGGGAACCGCGGGACGCCCCGCACGGTGAGCTCGGCCGTCGCGGCGGTCATCAGCGCCCGGACCTCGAGCTCGCCCACGGCGACCCGGCCCGTGATGCCGAGGCGCTCGATGACCTTCGGGTGGACCTCGCCGACCACACCGGCGGGCTCGCCCCCGATCAGCACCCGAGCCGAGCGACCGGGATGGAACGCGCCGCCGACCGGGTCTCCGAGCGCCCAGCCCGCGATCCCGAGATCGGCCATCAGCGACTCGACGACCCCTTTCGCGTCGAAGACGTCGTACGGACGCTCCGGCTCGGTCCAGGTCTGCGACGCGGGACCCGAAAGGACGAACGCGGCCTTCGGCCGCTCCTCGACGCCCTCGCCGACCGCGCGGAAGACGGTGCCGACCTCGAACAACGCGGCGCCCCGGATCTGACGCGAGAGGTTGCGGCCGAGCGCCTTCAGCAGCCCCGGCGTGAGCCGCGTCCGCAGGTATGCCTCCTCCGCCTGGAGCGGGTTCGTCAGGCGCACACCGTCGGCATCACCGGTGAGACCGAGGTCGTCCTCTGAGGCGAACGAGATCAGCCGGACCTCGTGCAGCCCCGCGCGCGAGAGCGAGTGGCGGATCCGCCCGAGGAACGCGTACGCGGGCGGCAGCCCGCCGGCCTGCCGGACGGCGGGGAGGCTCGACCGGACCCGCTCGTAGCCCTCGATGCGGACCACCTCTTCGATGAGGTCGACCTCGCGCTCGATGTCGACGCGGTAACCGGGGATCTCGACCGTGAGCGCGTCCCCCTCGGTCTCGCTCGCCATCCCGAGCCGGTCGAAGACGTCTCGCGCGTCGGAGGGCGTGACCTCGTAGCCGAGGAGCATCGTGGCCCGCGACGCGCGCATCGGAACCCGGCGCCGCTCCGGCGCGCCTCCGACCTCGAGCACGCCGGCGAGCACGCGAGCGCCACACCACTCAGCCATCAGCCTGCACGCGCGGTCGGCACCCCGCGGCACGGCCTCGGGGTCGACACCGCGCTCGAACCGCATCGACGCCTCCGTCGAGAGCTCGATCCGCCGCCGCGTGCGCTGGATGCCCCCGCGTTCGAACGACGCGCTCTCGAGCAGGATGTCGGTCGTCGACTCGGAGACCTCCGCGAGCGCGCCGCCCATCACACCGGCCACGGCCACGGCCCGCTCCGTGTCGCAGATCAGCAGGTCGTCGTCGGTGAGCGTGCGCTCGACGTCGTCGAGCGTGACGAGCCTCTCCCCCGCCGCCGCATGGCGGACCACGATGCCGGGGCCCTTCAGCAGCGCGAGGTCGAACGGGTGCAGCGGCTGACCGATCTCGAGCATCGCATAGTTCGTGGCGTCGACCGCCGCGGAGATCGGACGCATACCGGCGGCCGTCAGACGCGCCTGGATCCGCAGGGGCGACGCGACGTGCCGTACGCCGCGCACGATCCGCGCGAGGTACCGGGGGCAGCGCTCGAGATCGAGCACCTCGAGCGTCGCGGCGCCCTCGGCGCGCTCCTCGTCCTCCTCGGCGGCGGTCTCGGGATGCGTGAACGGCACCCCAGTGGCCGCGGCCACCTCCCGTGCGATGCCGATCACCGAGAGGAAGTCGGGTCGGTTCGGCGTGACCTCGACGTCGAGAACCGCGTCCTCGAGGTGGAGCGCCGCCTTCAGGTCGTCGCCCGGCATGAGGTCCTCGGGCAGTATCAGGATGCCGTCATGGTTCGGCGCGATGCCGAGCTCCATCGGCGAGCACAGCATGCCGTCGGAGACGACGCCGCGGATCTCCCGCGCCGTGAGCGGCCCCGGCAGACCCGGCACCGTGGTGCCCGGTCCGGCGAGCGGCACGAGATCGCCCGGCCTCATGTTCCGCACACCGACGACCACCTCGCGCTCCCCTGCCCCGGTCGAGACGCGCGTGAGGCAGAGCTTGTCCGAGTTCGGGTGGTCGCGGACCTCGAGCACCTTCGCGACGACCACGCCGACGAGCCGCTCCCACGGGCGCTCGAGGCTCTCGACTTCCGCGCCCTTGTTCGTGAGCAGCTCGGCCAGCTCCTCCGCCCCGAGGTCGGTCGGGCACGACTCCCGTAGCCAGGACAGGACGATCTTCACGAGACCCCCTGGAACTGCTCGAGGAACCGGAGATCGCCCTCCAGGAACAGCCGCATGTCGTTCACGCCGTAGCGGACCATCGCGATCCGCTCGACGCCCACCCCGAACGCGAAGCCCGTGTACCGCTCGGAGTCGTAGCCGCAGTTCTCGAGAACCTTCGGGTGCACCATGCCGGCGCCGAGCAACTCGATCCACCCGTTGCCGCACGTGCGGCACCCGACCCCATCGCAGACGAAGCACGACACGGCCACCTGCGCACCGGGCTCGACGAACGGGAAGTAGTCGGGGTTGAGACGCACGCGGCGGTTCTCACCGAACATCGCGCGCGCGAAAGCCTCGAGCGTGCCCTTCAGGTCCGAGAACGACAGGCCCTCGTCGACGGCCAGCGCCTCGACCTGATGGAAGACCGATTGGTGCGTGGCGTCGACGGCCTCGCGCCGGTACACGCGGCCGGGCGCGAGGACGTACACGGGCGGCTGCTGCGACTCCATCGTTCGGATCTGCACGGCCGATGTCTCGGTGCGGAGCAGCAAACCGGGCACGTCGACGTAGAGTGAGTCTTTCATCGTGCGCGCCGGGTGGTCGGCGGGGATGTTGAGGGCCTCGAAGTTGTGCCAGTCGTCCTCGATCTCGGGGCCCTCGGCCACCCGGTAGCCCATCCGCGTGAAGACCTCGACGACCTCTTGCTCGACGATCGTCAGCGGGTGGAGCGAGCCCTCGCGGGGGCGGCGGCCGGGCAGCGTGATGTCGACGGCGTCGGCATCGAGCAGGCGGCGCTCTTCCACTTCCCCCAGCGCCGCGCGGCGCTCGTCGAGCGCGGCCTCGAGCGTGGTACGGACCTCGTTCGCGAGCATCCCGGCAGTCTTGCGATCGGCATCGGAGAGCCGGCCGAGGGAGCGCTGGATCCCGGACCACGGCGACCTGCGCCCCAGCACCGCGATCTTCGCCGCCTCGAGCGCGTCCGTCGACGTGGCCTCGGCGATCAGTGCGAGCCCGCGCGTACGCTCGTCCTCGAGGATGCGGCGGGCTTCGTTCGGGTCCATGGCCTCGCGAGTCTAGCAAGCGGCCCTGCTCGGACCGCCCCTCAGTCCCCCTCCGGCGAGGGCACGTCGAGGACGAAGCGAAGGTCCTCCCGGACCTCGGCCGTCGCGGTGCCCCCTTGCGCCTCAGCGACGCCGCGCGACACGAACAGGCCGATCTTGCTGCCGGAGCCCGTACCGGGCGCCCGCGGGTGGAACAGCCGCTCGGCGGCGTCCGGCGTGAGCTCGGTCCCGGCGCGGGCGATCTCCAGACGCAGGCGGCCGCGGGCGACCTTCCCCCGGGCGCGGATCGGCCCCTCCAGCCCCCACCACTTCAGGGCCTCGACGAACGCCTCGACGCACAGCCGCAGCCGCTCCGGGTCCACGAACGCGACGAGCTCGCCGCCCTCCCAGAGGATCTGCGGGTGCTCGGGGTCGCGCCCGAGCGACCCGGCGACCTTGCCGACCAGCTCGCCCACGTCCACGCGCTCGGCCATCAGCTCGAGCCGGCCGGACGTAACGCGGGCGGCGTCGACGAGCTGGCGGACGATCATGTTCAGTCGGTCGGTGTCGTAGACGATCGCCTCGAGCATCATGGCCCGCTGCTCCTCGCTCATCTGCTCCCAGCGCGTGGCGAGCGCGTAGCCGAACCCCTTCATGGCGGTTAGCGGCGAGCGGATGTCGTGCGCCGCGGAAGCGATCACGGCTTCGAGCGCCGCGCGCCGGCCCTCGCGTGCCTGCCGGGCCCACTCGTACAGGCACACCGTCGCCGCGGCGGCGAGGTTCAGCGATTCCGCCCGCCCGCGGATCGGGACCCGCACGGTCGCGTCGGCGAGACCGGCGACCTCCGACGGCAGCCCCCACGCCTCGTTCCCGAACAGGAACGCGATCGGACCCGTGAGGTCGAGCTCGTACAGATCGGTGTCACCTTCGGCATCTGCGGCGAAGACCCGGCAGCCCCGTTCCCGCAGCGCGGCGACGGCGTCGGGGGTTTCGGGGCCGCGGACGATCGGCAGGTGGAACAGCGAACCGGCGGAGGCCCGCACGGTCTTCGGGTTGTAGACGTCCACCGACGAGGCCGTGAACACCACCGCGTCGACGCCGACCGCGTCGGCGGAGCGGAGCACGGTCCCGGCGTTCCCCGGGTCGCGGACCGCGTGGAGGATCGCTACACACGAGGGTTCCGCGGAAACCGAGTCGATCGGGACGTCGACGAACGCCGAGACCCCGACGAGCCCTTGCGGCGTAACGGTGGAGGTGAGCCGCGCCATGACCTCCTCGGTCACGCGGTAGACCTCGACGCCGGCCCTCGCCGCCCGATCGACGAGCTCGTGGCCGTCGACCGAGTGGAACAGGGTCGTCAGGCCGGGGACCGAGCCGAGGGCTTCCCCGACCGCCTGTGCCCCCTCGACCAAGAAGCGCTCCTCGCGCTCCCGGAAGGCGCGCTTCTTCAGCTTGATCGCGACGGCGACCTTCGGGTTCTTGAGCGAGGTGATCACGGGTCCCCCTCGGTCGGACGAGCCAGCCAACAGGATTCTAGGGTGGCGGAGCGGCCGAACCGCGGAAGCGCGGACCCGAGGCTAGGCGGCCAGGGCGTCTTTCGCGACCCGCGCGAGGTTCGCGAACCCGGTCGGGTCGTTCACGGCCATGTCGGCGAGGATCCTGCGATCGACCTCGATCCCGGCCTGCCCTAGGCCGTGCATGAACTGGGAGTAGGACATCCCGTTCTGCCGGGCGCCGGCGCCGATGCGGGTGATCCACAGTCGGCGGAACTGGCCCTTGCGATCGCGCCGGTCGTTGTAGGCGTACCGGCCGGAGTGCATGACCTGTTCCTTGGCCACCTTGAACCGGCGGGAGCGGGAGCCGTAGTACCCCTTGGCCCTGGAGAGGAGCTCCCGGCGCTTCTTCTTCGCGTGAACCGATCGCTTGACCCTGGTCATCGTTCCCTACTTCCCGAGGAGCCGGCGGATGTTCTTGCGCTCGACGGTCACCTCGGACATGCCCTCGACGCGGCGTCGGCGGCTTCCGCTCTTCTTCGTCAGCATGTGGTTCCCGGTGGCCTTGCGGTGGAGGACCTTCCCGTTCCGGGTGATCCGGAACCGCTTGGCCGTAGCCCGGTGCGTCTTCATCTTCGGCATCGTCGTTCCCTCAGGCTTCCTGCGGTGCCTCGTGTGGTGTCTCGTCCTTGGACGCGGGGCCCGGCTGCTTCTTCGTCGGCGCGATGACCATGACCATGTTCCTGCCGTCCTGCTTGGGTGCGGTGTCCACGACCGCGAGATCCTGCAGGTCCTCCACGAGCCGGTCGAGGATCTTCCGGCCGAGCTCCGTGTGGGCCATCTCACGCCCGCGGAACATGATGGTCACCTTGACCCGCGAGCCCGCCTTCAGGAACCGCTCGACGTGGCCCTTCTTGGTGGCGTAGTCGTGCGGATCGATCTTGGGGCGGAACTTGATCTCCTTGACCTCGATCCTGGCCTGCTTCTTGCGGGCTTCCTTCTGCCGGATGTCCCGTTCGTACTTGAACTTGCCGTAGTCCATGATCCGACAGACCGGAGGGTTCGCCTGCGGTGCCACCTCCACCAGATCGAGGTCGAGCTCCGTGGCCCGCCGGAGCGCGTCGACCGTGGAGACGATCCCGATCTGCGCACCGTCCGGCCCAACCAGGCGCACCTGAGGAGCCCGGATCCTATCGTTCACACGCGGATCAGCCGAGACCCCGCATCACCTCCTACCGAGAAGAAAGCACCGACGGGTCGCCGGTGCCTACGTGGAGCACGCTGAACCTTCCCGCAGAGTATAGGTGCAGGTCGGCGGAGGTGTCGACGGCCGGCGCGACCGCTCAGGAGACGATGCGGACGTTCGCAGCCTGCTTGCCCTTCGGACCGTCGACGACGTCGAACTCGACCTCCTGGCCCTCGGTGAGGGTCTTGAAGCCTTCCCCTTGGAGCGCGGAGAAGTGGACGAACACGTCGTCGCCATCCGGGCGGGAGATGAATCCGTACCCCTTCTCGTTGCTGAACCACTTGACGGTACCCTGCGTTGCCAATCTGACCTCCTGTGCCTGAAGCCGGGCGAGCGTAGCACGGGTTCGATCACCGGACAACGGACCGCGCCCATCACCAATCGGGCTCGAGCGGCCGGCCGTAGTCGTCCTCGAGGCGCAGGGTGTCGTCCTCGGTCGTGTAGCCGTAGGCGATCTCGAGTACCCGGCCCCGCTTCCCGCCTTGGTTGCTGATCCGATGGGGGGTCTCGGCGCCGACCATGAACTCCTCGCCGGCGACGGCTCCCACGACCCTGTTCCCGATCTGGAGGGTCAGGCCGGGGTCGAGCACGACCCACATCTCGTCCCGCATCTGGTGGTAGTGCACGCTGGTCTCCTGGCCGGGCTCCACGGTGATGACCCGGACCGAGGCGGGCTGGTTCAGCGCGTACGTGGCGACCTTGCCCCAGGGCTTGTCGACGATCACGTGCCTACTCCTTCGGCAGCTGCTCCAACAGGGACGCCATCTCCATGCCGGCCATCGCGGCGTCCCAGCCCTTGTTCCCGTGCTTGCCGCCGGCGCGGTCCGCCGCCTGCTCGAGGGTGTCGGTCGTGGGCACGCCGAAGATCACCGGCACGCCGGTGTCGTCGGCCGCCCGCGCGATGCCCTCGGCAGCACGTCCCGCGACGAGCTCGTAGTGCGAGGTCTCGCCCCGAACCACGGCGCCGAGGCAGATCACAGCGTCGTAGCTGCCGCTCGCCGCGAGCCGGCGCGCCGCGAGCGGCAGCTCGAACGCGCCGGGCACCCACGCGACGTCGAGGTCGTCCTCGGCGACGCCGTGGCTCCGCAGGCAGTCGAGCGCCCCCCCGACGAGCTTCGCGACGATGACCTCGTTGAACCGCGATGCCACGATCGCGAAGCGTCGGCCGCGCGCCTGGAGGTCGCCCCGGATCTCGTTCACGGCACCTCCCCCACCGGCTCGTCGAGGTTCTCGAGCAGATGGCCGAGCTTCTCGCGCTTGGTACGCAGGTACTCGATGTTCTCGGGGGTCGGGCGTGTCTCGAGCGGCACCCGCTCGACGATCGACAGGCCGTAGCCCTCGAGGCCGGCTCGTTTGGCGGGGTTGTTCGTGAGCAGCCGCATCGAGTGAACGCCTAGGTCGGCAAGGATCTGCGCGCCGATGCCGTAGTCGCGCGGATCCGGCGGGAACCCGAGCTCCACGTTCGCCTCGACGGTGTCGAGGCCCTGCTCCTGGAGCCGGTAGGCGCGGAGCTTGTGCGTGAGACCGATCGCGCGGCCCTCGTGCCCGCGCACGTAGAGGACGACCCCGCGCCCCTCCTCGCCGACCCGGGCGATCGCGCTGTGGAGCTGGTCGCCGCAGTCGCAACGGAGCGAGCCGAACACGTCGCCGGTCAGGCACTCGGAGTGGACGCGGACCAGGATCCGCTGTCCGTCCACGATGTCACCGAGGACGAGCGCGACGTGCTCGGCGCCGTCGATCAGGCTCTCGTAGGCGTAGGCCCGGAACTCGCCTTGCTCGGTCGGGATCGTCGCCTCGGCAACGCGGCGCACGAGCTTCTCACGCCGCCGCCGGTGCTCGATCAGGTCGGCGATCGAGATGATCCTCAGGCCGTGCTCGCGGGCCACGCGCACGAGTTCGGGCAGACGGGCCATCGTGCCGTCGGGGTGTAGCACCTCGCAGAGCACGCCGGCCGGATACAGGCCGGCGAGGCGCGCGAGGTCGACGGTCGCCTCCGTGTGCCCGGCGCGCTTCAGCACCCCGCCCTCCTGCGCCATCAGCGGGAACACGTGGCCGGGCATCCGGATGTCGTCGTGGCTGAGCGCCGGGTCGCTGATCGCCCCGACGGTGGTGGCGCGGTCGTAGGCGCTCGTTCCGGTCGTCGTGCGGTCCTTGATGTCGATCGAGACCGCGAAGGCCGTGCCGTGGCTCTCGTTGTTCTTCGAGACCATCAGCGGGATCCGCAGCTCCTCGAGGCGCTCACGCGTGACCGGCATGCACACGATGCCGCGCCCATGGGTGACCATGAAGTTGAGCGCTTCCGGGGTCGCCTTCTCGGCTGCCATGATGAAGTCGCCCTCGTTCTCGCGGTCGGCGTCGTCGACCACGATCACCATCCGGCCGCTCTTGATCTCCTCGACCGCTTCGTCGATCGTCGAGAACACCGAGTTCTCCAGCACCTGCTCCATCTTGCTCACTCCGGGATCCCTTCCAGCAGTCGTTCCACGTACTTCGCGATCACATCGACCTCCAGGTTCACGGGGTCACTGACCTTCGTCGCCCCGAGCGTCGTCACGGCGAGGGTGTGCGGGATCAGCGCGACGGAGAAGACCAGGTCGGCCAGGCCCGCCACGGTCAGGCTCACGCCGTCCACGGACACCGAGCCCTTCTCCACCAGGTAGCGGAGGAGGTCCTCCGGCGGCCGGATGGTGAGCCACGCCCCTCCGGTCTCGTCGACCTCGAAGCCGGTTACCTCGCCGACCCCGTCGACGTGCCCTTGCACGAGGTGCCCGCCGAGGCGGGCCATCAGGGTCACCGGCCGCTCCAGGTTCACCGGGTCGCCGGCCGAGAGGCGCGCGAGGCTCGTGCGCCGCAGCGTCTCCTCCGACAGGTCGAAGGCGAGATGCCCGTCGCTCCGCTCGACCACGGTCAGGCACACGCCGTTCACGGCGATCGACGCCCCGACGTCCGAGTCGGCGGTCACCGCACGGCAGTCCACGGCGATCCTGTTCGGCCCGAACTCGCGGACGATTCCGCGCTCCTCAACGATCCCGGTGAACATAGGCCTCCACCTTGAGGTCCTCGCCGATGCGCTCGAACGAGCGGACCCGCAGCTGCAGCGCCCGGCCTACGGGTGCGAACCCGCGGCCGCCGAGCACACCCGGCGCGTCCTCGCCGCCGATCAGCGTCGGCGCCAGGTACACGACCACCTTGTCCACGGCGCCCTCCTCGACGGCCGCCCACGCGAGGGTGGGTCCGCCCTCCAGCAGCACGCCCTGAGCGTCGCGCTTGCCGAGATCGGCGAGGAGCGCGCCGATCGGCACACCGCCGTCCTCGGACCCGTAGACCACGACCTCAGCGCCTGCCGCGCCCCACTCCTCGCGGCGCCCCCGCGGCGCCTGCTCCGTGGTGGCGACGAGCGTCGGCGCGGCGTCGTCGAACAGCTCGCCGGTCGCCGGCACGCGCCCACGCGCGTCGACCAGCACACGGAGCGGCGGGCGGCCTCGGTAGTCGGGGTCGCGGACGGTGAGCGAGGGGTCGTCGATGAGCGCGGTGCCGGCTCCGACCACGATCGCGTCGGAGGCGGCGCGCAGACGGTGGACGTCGCGGCGTGCGGCCTCGCCGGTGATCCATCTCGAGGTGCCGTCTCGCGCAGCGACCTTGCCGTCCAGGCTCGCCGCCATCTTCCACGTGACGAACGGCAGCCCCGTGCACACGTGCTTCAGGTAGGCCTCGTTCTGCCGCTCCGCCTCCTCGAGGAGGACGCCGGAGCGTACCTCGATGCCGGCCGCTTCCAGCTTCGCGAAACCGCGGCCGTCCACGATCGGGTTCGGGTCGCGCATCGCGGCGACGACGCGCGAGACGCCGGCCTCGATCACAGCATCGGTGCAGGGGGGGGTCCGGCCGTGGTGGCCGCAGGGTTCGAGGGTGACGTACAGCGTGGCGCCGCGGGCGCGCTCACCGGCCGAGCGGAGCGCGACGACCTCGGCGTGCGGCAGGCCCGGCCCTTCGTGGTGGCCCTCGCCGACGATCCGGCCTTCGGCGACCACCACGGCGCCGACCATCGGGTTCGGGGACGTGAGGCCCCTGCCCCGTTCCGCGAGCCCGATGGCTCGCCCCATGAACGCCTCGTCGGACACGACGAACCTTTCCCGAGGCGCGAACGCGGGGAAAGGGCAGGAGGCGGCACGCGAAGCTGCCTGCGCCGGCACCGCCCGTCCTCTCCCATCCCGACTCTCACGGTCGGTCCCGGAATCTCACCGGGTCCACCCCTGAGTGGCTCCCAGGGGGTCGCGGACTCTACCGCCGGTGGGGGATCGCACCCCGCCCCGAAGACGAGCTTCTTCTGACCACCCAGTATAGGGGCGAGCCCCCTTCCTTCACACGGGTCGCTGCGCGGATGTCCGGGCGAAACTAGATGGCGGCGCGGCGGTCGACCGCGTAGGAGGAGCCGGCGTCGCGCTTGGCGAACTGCTTCATCTCGGTCGCTACGGCCACGGCCTCGCCGTAGTGGGCGAACCCACGCTTGGCGGTGGTCGCCACGCCGATCGAGATGCCGACCAGCGGGACCTTCTGCGCGATCCCCTTGCGGTCCTCGACCTCGACGTAGCCGCGGTCGAGGTCCGCCTGCTCGTAGAAACCGTGGATCTGGCCGTCGAACCGCTCGACGACGCGCAGGGCGACCTCCTCGGCGACCTCCGGCGGCATGATCGCTACGAAGTCATCGCCGCCGACGTGCCCGACGAACCCGTCGGTGCCGGCGTGCTCTACCACCGCATCTTGGATGATGGTGGCCGTCGCTTTGATCAGCTGGTCGCCGCGAACGAACCCCTTCTGGTCGTTGTAGGCCTTGAAGTTGTCGAGGTCGCAGTACAGGACAGCGAACGACCGGTCCTCGCGGACCATCCGCTCGATCTCCTCCTGGATCCGGATGTTGCCGGGGAGCCCGGTGAGCGGCGAGAGGTTCCGCATCTCCTTCGCGCGGCGGAGCGTGCCCTTCACGCGCGCGAGGAGCTCGATCGGGTCGAACGGCTTGATGATGTAGTCGTCGGCGCCGGCCGTGAGCCCGAGAACCTTGTCGGTCGACAGCGCCTTCGCGGTCAGCATGATGATCGAGGTGTTCGCCGTCTGCGGGTTCCGGCGCAGCCGTTGCGCGACCTCGAATCCGTCGATCCGCGGCATCATCACGTCGAGCAGCACGAGGTCGGGTCGGAGCATCCCGGCCCTCTCCAGCGCCTCCTCGCCGTCGGCCGCGACCGACACGTCGTAGCCGGCCGAGCGGAGGTTCACCTCGACGAACCGCGCGATGTCCGGGTCGTCGTCGACCACGAGGATCGTCTCCGGCATCACGCACCCCCCTTCGCGATCGCGGCGAGGTCGCGAGCGGCCGCCGCGATGTCGGGGGCCTGGAAGATCGCCGAGGCGGCGACGAGCACCGTTGCGCCGGCCTCGATGCAGCGCTTGGCGTTGTCGAGCTTCACACCGCCGTCGATCTCGACGTCGGTCGCGAGGCCCCGGCGGTCGAGCTCGGCGCGGAGCGCCTCGAGCTTCGGCAGGGCCTCGGGCATGAACCGCTGCCCCGCCCACCCCGGGTGGACGCCCATGACGATCACGTCGTCGAGGTCCTCGAGGTGCGGGCAGATCCGCTCCACGGGCGTCTCGGGGCTTACGGCCATGCCGACGTCCATGCCGGCTCCTCGGGCCTTGCGGATCACGGGGACGGGGTCGTCGACCGCCTCGACGTGGAACGACACCATGTCCATGCCGGCCTCGGCCAGTTCGTCGAAGAGGCCTTCCGGCGCGTCCACCTGGAGATGGCCGTGCAGGACCCGGTCGGTGTGCGGCCGCAACGAAGCGACCACGACCGGCCCGATCGTGAGCGGCGGGGCGAAATGGGCGTCCATGACGTCGATATGAATCAAGTCGGCATAGGGTTCGATCAGCTTTACCTGGTCGGCCAGATTGGCGAAATCAGCCGACAGGATCGACACGGAGAGCTTGCCCACGGCCGGATTCTAACGGCGCGCACCTGCCGTTCGACGGAACGCGGCAACGAACATCGCGTCGGTCCCGTGCCGGTGCGGCCAAAGGCGGACCCGCTCCGCGACCCCGTCCGGACCCTCGATCGGCTCGGCCTCGAGGTCGGGGCGGTCGTGCAGCAGGGCGGCACACACTTCGTCGGTCTCGGCCCGGGGGAACGTGCAGACGGAGTACACGAGGCGGCCGCCGGGCTGCAGCAGGTCGGCGGCGCCGGCGGTGACCTGGACCTGGAGCCGTGCGAGGTCGGGGACATCCTCCTCGCGCGGCCGCCAGAGCAGCTCCGGCCGGCGACGGGCCGAGCCGATCCCCGAGCACGGCGCGTCGACGACGACGCGCTCGAAAGGACCGCGGAGCGCGGGCTTCCGGGCGTCCGCGGCGAGGACGAGCGCGCGCGAGCCGAGCCGCCGGACCTGCCCCCGAACGAGCGCGACCCGCTTCGGGGAGGTGTCGGCCGCCACGACCGTCCCACCGGGGGAGACGAGGCATGCGATGTGGCCGGCCTTCCCGCCGGGTCCGGCGCACGCGTCGAACACCCGCTCCCCCGGCCGAGGATCGAGCGCCCGGACCACGAACGATGAGGCCTGGTCCTGCACAGCGAACCAGCCCTCGCCGAACCCGGGAAGCTCGGCGGGCGCGCCGGCGTCGAGAACGAGCGACTCCGGGTGGATCGTCCCGCGCCTCGACGCGACCCCCGCGTCGGTGAGGGCCTGCTCGAGGTCGCCCACCGTCTTCCGGCATGTGTTCGTGCGGAGCGTGAGCGGTGCGCGTTCTGCGAGGGCCCGTGCGGCGTCCTCGATCTCGTCGCCGAGCTGCCGGTGGAGCTCGCGGACGGCCCACTCCGCGAGACCCGCGCGGACCGACACGTCCGCGTCGGAGGACCCGGTCGGCCACGCGGGCGGCTCCGCGGCCACCCGCCGCAGCACGGCGTTCACGAACCCGCGATCACGAGCGCCGGCGAACTCCACCGTCTCCGAGACCGCCGCGTGCGCCGGGATCCGCGTGAACAGCAGCTGATAGGCGCCGAGGCGGAGCAGCGCGAGGGCCCGCGCCGGTGCCCGCTCAAGCGGCCGCTCGACCACGCGCGCGAGCACGTGGTCGAGCGGGATGAGTCGCCGGAGCGTCCCGTAGACGAGCTCGGCAGTGAGGTTCCGGTCGGCCGCCGATAGGCCGGAGCGCGCCAGCGCCGCCGGCAGCGCGAGGTTCGAGTAGCCGCCGTGCTCGACGACGCGCAGGATCACCGCCAGCGCGACGGACCGTGCCGTCGAGGCCGCCGTCACTCCAGCACTTCGCCCGAGACCGGTCGGTAGCCGCGCACGTACTCGGCCGAGGTCATCCGCTTGCGGCCGGCCGGCGCGACCTCGAGCGGCCGGAACCCGCCCCGGCCCGTCGCGACGACGAACCCGTCCTTCGTCACGTCGACGATCACGCCGGGCACGCCCGCGACGTCGGACACGGCCTCGGCGCGGAAGACCTTCAGCCCCTCGCCGCGGAACCTCGCGGTCGCCGTCGGCTCCGGCGAGAGCGCGCGCACCAGGTTGACGAGCACCCGCGCCGGCGCCGTCCAGTCGATGCGCCGGTCCTCCGGTCCGAACCTGGGCGCGAACGTCGCGAGCGAATCGTCCTGCGGGCGCGGCGCGACCGGTCCCGATGCGAGGTGATCGACGGTCTCGACCAGCACCTCGGCGCCGATCGCCGCCAGGCGCGCTCCAAGCGAGCCGGCATCGTCGGCCGGACCGATCGGCTCCTCGCGCTGATGCAGGATCGGTCCGGTGTCCACCCCGACGTCCATCAAGATCGTGGTGACGCCGGTCTTCTCGAGACCAAGCAGCAGCGCGGTCTGCACCGGGCTCGCGCCGCGCAGGTGCGGCAACAGCGAGAAATGGAGGTTCACGGGCGCGAGCCTCGGCACGTGCAGCACGTTCGGCGGCAGGATCTCGCCGTAGGCGACGACGCACAGCACGTCGGGCACCGCACCCGAGAGATCCTTGAAGCCGGCGCCGGTCTTCACGGTCTCGACCTCTGCGAGCGGCAGTTCGAGCCGCCGCGCGACCGCGGCGACCGGCGTCGGCGTGAGCTCGTTCCCCCGCCCCGCCGGCTTGGGCGCCCGCGTCACGACGATCACGGCCTCGTGGCGCGAGCGCGCGAGCGCCTCCAGGGAAGGAACGGACCATGCGTCGTTCCCCAGGAACGCCACCCGGAGCGAGCGTGGCTCGGCCATCGCCCCGAGGATACGTTGAAGGCGGCGGCGGCGCCTCCTTCCGCCGTCTACAGCTGCTGCGTGCGCCGCAGCTCCGCCTCGCGGAGCTGGCGCATGACCTCTTTGCGCCCCTCGTCGTCGAGGCGGTCGATGTACAGCATCCCGTCCAGGTGGTCGGTCTCGTGCTGAAAGATCCGCGCGAGCAGCCCCTCGGCCTCGATCTCGACCGGCGTGCCGTCGAGGTCCTGTCCCGTGAGCACGAGCTTCAGCACGCGCGTCGTCGGGTAGAACGGGCCCGGGATCGACAGGCACCCCTCGTCGGTCGTCCACTCCTCCTCGAAGCCGCGGAGCTCGGGGTTCGCGATGAAGCCTCTGTGGCCGTCACCCTCGTCGTAGACGAAGAACCGCGACGAGATGCCGACCTGCGGAGCGGCGAGGCCCACGCCGGGCGCGTCGTTCATCGTCTCGAACATGTCGTCTGCGATGCGCGCGAGCGCTCCGTCGAACCGCTCGACCGTGCGGGCCTTCTCCCGGAGCACCGGGTCGCCCAGCTTGCGGATCGGCATGATCGCCATGGCTCTCCTACAGGTGGGGTTCCGCCTCGACCCGGGTCACGACGCCCCGCTCCGCGAGGGAACGCATCGCGCGGCCGAACGAAGCGACGTTCGCGGACCCGAGCGCGACCAAGCATACCGTCTCGTCTCCGAGCCCTGTCGCGAGGAGCGTGCGCGGCGCGAGCGCGCGCAGCTCCTCCTCGAGCTCGGCCGTGCCGGCCACGCGGAACACCGGCGCGCCGACCGGGAACCCGGCTTCGGCCAGGCGTGGCAGCTCGGTCCGGGCGAACCGCTCGGGGTTGGCGGTGACGAGAGCCTGCACGGCGGGATCGTTCGGATGGTTCGTCTGGACGATCACGCGGCCGTCCGGCGCGGCCCACGCCGCGGCCTCGAACCACGTCGCCAGCGCGCGCTCCCGAGCGCTGAGGCCCGGACGCCGCGAGGCGAGATCGGCGTCGAGGATACCCACGAGGTCGAGGCCGACGGGCCCGAAGTCCTTCACTGCCTCGACGCCGCCGACGAGGACCTCGGCGTCGGCCGGCGGCCGCGGGCGGTCGTCGCGGCCGATCCGCGTGACCGGGACCGACGCGACGTTCCGCGCCCACTCCTCCACCCGCTCGGCCCCGCCGCGCGCGATGCCGAGAGCCGCCGCGCCGCAGTTCGCACAGCGGCCGAGCACACCGCAGACGGCGCAACGCACCACGCCCTCTTCCGAGCGCAGCAGGCCGCCGCACACGGCGCACGCGGCCGGCTCGCGGCAAGCCCGACAGACGCGCGCGATGCCGTACCCGGGGAGCGGCTCGTACAGGAACCCGCGTCGTGCCGACCTCAGCGCGGCGACGAGCCGCGGCGCGCGCCCCTCCGGTCCCGGGCGCACGACCTCGACCGGCGGCCACCGCCGCGCGGCGGGCGCCACCTCCACGCGCTCGACGACGTGTGTCTCGAGCGACGGGAGAAGCGCGGACATCACGCCCACGGCCCCGCCCAGCCGAGTCCGGGCCAGCGCCACGTCCCGGACGTGGTAGTACGGCGACCGCTCCTCCCGATGCTGCCCGTGGCTCTCCCGGGACACGTAGATGAGCCCGAGTCCCGACACCGGTGCGAACACCGCCGGCCGCGTCCCGATCACGACACCGTACCGGCCCGCCTTGATCTCCAGCCACGTCCGATACCGAGACCGCTGCGACCCCCCGAGGAACATCACCGCCGCGTCCCCGAACGCGTCGCGCATCGCCGCCGCCGTCGCCGGCAACGGATCCGCCTCCGGAACGAGCACGATCGCCGCACGCCCGGCTGCGAGCGCCGCACCCACGCACTCGACGGCAACCCCGACCTCGTCCTCAGGACCGGGCCGGACGACGAACGTTCCCGACCCACAACGGACCGCAGCGAGCAACTCACCCCCGCGCTTGTACCGGTCGAGCCGCGGTCGGTCGGCTGGGCTTCGCGGAGCGGGGGTTGGGTGGGGACCGGCCCGCGGAGCGAAGCCCCGGCCGACCACCCCCGTGATCTCCTCCGAAGCGACGCGAGGCGGATACGAGCGGGCGATCACCGATGCGAGCGGCGCGACGTAGCGCTCCGAGACCCACCGCAACAGCTCGAGCATCTGCGGATCGAAGAAGCGGACCGGCGAGACGACCTTGCGCACCGGGAGCATATGCCTCGGGATGTCGTCGGTCGTCCCCAGCACCCAGCCTCGGACGGCGCGGCCGTGGAACGGGACCTGGACCAGCGACCCGACCCCGGCGCCGAGGTCCCCGGGCAGCTCGTAGGTGAAGGGGCGGTCCAGCGAAAGGACCGGGCGATCGACGCAGACGGCGACCGGGCCGGAGAGGACCTCGGGGCTACCCGAACGCGCGGCGGAGCTCGTCGGCGCGGTCGGTCGCCTCCCAGGGGAACTCCTTGCGGCCGAAGTGGCCGTAGGCCGCGGTCTCCTTGTAGATCGGCCGGCGCAGGTCGAGGTTGCGGATGATCGCCGCCGGCCGGAAGTCGAACGCCTCCCACACGGCGTCGACGATCCTCGCAGGGTCGACCTGTTCGGTGCCGAACGTGTCGATCGCGAGCGACACGGGGTGTGCGGCGCCGATCGCGTACGCCACCTCGATCTGGAGCCGGTCGGCGACACCCGCCGCCACCAGGTTCTTGGCCACGTATCGCGCCATGTATGCCGCCGAACGATCGACCTTCGTCGGGTCCTTGCCCGAGAAGCAGCCACCGCCGTGCGGCGCCATCCCTCCGTAGGTGTCGACGACGATCTTCCGTCCGGTGACGCCGGTGTCGGCCTTCGGCCCGCCGATCTCGAAGCGGCCCGTCGGGTTGACGAGGACCCGAACCCCCTCGGCGTCGAGCTGGAACTCCCGGAGCACGGGATCGATGACCTCGGCCTCCACGTCGGGCGCGAGCAGCGTGGCGACGTCCACCTCCTCGCGGTGCTGGGCGGAGATGAGCACGGTGTCGACGCGAGCCGGCGCGCCGTTCCGGTACTCGATGCTGACCAGGCTCTTGCCGTCCGGCCGCAGGTACCCGAGGACGCCGGCCTTGCGCACGTCCGAGAGGCGTTTCGTGAGGCGGTGCGCCATCGCGATCGGGATCGGCATCAGCTCGTCGGTCTCCCGGCACGCGAAGCCGAACATCATGCCCTGGTCCCCGGCGCCGAGCATGTCGAGCTCGTCGGCGGAGAGGCCCGCACGGTGCTCGAGCGCGTCGTCGACCCCGCGGGCGATGTCCACAGACTGCTCCTGGATCGCGGTGATCACGCCGCAGGTGGCGCCGTCGATGCCGAAGTTCGCGTCCGTGTAGCCGATCTCCGTGATCGTCTGGCGCACGACCGATGGGATGTCGACGTATTCGGAGGTGCTGATCTCGCCGGCCACCATCACGATGCCGGTGGTCACGAGCGTCTCGCAGGCCACGCGTCCCACCGGGTCGATCGCGAGGATCGCATCGAGGATCGCGTCCGAGATCTGGTCGGCGAGCTTGTCCGGGTGTCCCTCGGTGACCGACTCGGAGGAGAAGAGGTAACCGTGGCCCATGACCGCCGGAGTATAGCCCGGCGCCGCGGGGGCGGCTCCCGCGGCCCTCTACCGCGAGAAGAGCTTGACGAGGCGATCGCAGACGGCCGTCGCGAGCTCGGTCTTCCTCCAGTCGCGGAGCGGCTCGTCCTTGCCGGTCCGCGACAGGATCGCCGCGTGGTCGGTCTCCGAACCGAACCCGGTCCCCTCGCGGCCGACCTCGTTCACGACGATGAGATCAAGGCCCTTGGCCTGCAGCTTCGCGCGCCCGGCGACCTCGAGGTCGTCGGTCTCGGCGGCGAAGCCGACCAGCACGCGTGCGCCCTTCGACGCCGAGAGCTCCCGCAGGATGTCGGGGGTCGGGATCAGGCGGAGCTCGGGTGGGCCGCCCTCTTTCTTCAGCTTCGAGGACGCCCGCTCGGCCGGCCGGAAGTCGGCGACGGCGGCGGCCATCACGACCGCGTCGGCCTCGCGCGCGTCTCGGAGCACCGCGTCGCGCATCTCATCCGCGGTGGTCACGTGTACGACGCGCGGGCCCTCCGGCGGCTCGACCGTGCCCGGTCCGACGACGAGCGTCACGTCGGCGCCGCGGTCGAACGCCTCCTTCGCCACGGCGAAGCCCATGCGGCCCGTCGAGCGGTTCCCGACGAACCGGACCGGATCGATCGGTTCCCACGTTGGCCCGGCGGTGACGACCACGCGGCGGCCGGCGAGATCGTGGCCGTGCGCGACCGCATCCTCCGCCGCCGCGAAGATGTCCTCCGGTTCGGCGAGCCGCCCCATCCCCTCGTCGCCGGCCGCGAGCGATCCGGCGACCGGCCCGACGATCCGCGCGCCGCGCTCGCGCAGCCGGGTGAGGTTCGACTGCGTCGCGGGGTTCTCCCACATACCGGTGTGCATCGCCGGTGCGAGCACGAGCGGGCACCGCGCCTCGAGCAGCGTCGACGCCAGGAGGTCGTCGGCGATGCCCGACGCGAGCTTGGCGATCGTGTTCGCGGTCGCCGGCGCGACGACGGCGACGTCGGCTTCGTGCGCGAGGCGCACGTGGAGCACCGTCCCCGGCTCCTCCCAGAGGTCGATGTGGACGGGCCGTCCCGAGAGCGCGGCGAACGTGTCGCGACCGACGAACCGCGCCGCCGAGCGCGTCATCACGACCTGGACGGTGGCGCCGGCCTGCGTCAGCAGGCGCGCGAGGGAACAGACCTTGTACGCGGCGATGCCGCCGGTGACGCCGAGCAGGACCCGGCGCCCCGCGAGCGGACTACTTGATCCCAACTCCTTCGGGGCGCTCGGCGATGATCTTGCCCTCGGCGATCTCCTCGAGGCCGATGGATAGCGGCTTGTTAGTCAGGCCGCCGGTCTCGACGAGCGGCGGAACGTAGTCGCCGCGACCCTCGCCGAGCTGGTTGTAGTACGAGTTGATCTCCCGCGCGCGTTTGGCGGCGAGGATGACCAGCGTGTACTTGGAGTCGACCTGTGCGAGGAGATCGTCGATCTTCGGCTCGATCATGGGTGCGTTCGTCCTTCAGTCGGCTTTCCGGGGCGCCTTGATTATAGCCTCGACCTGCGCCGTTGCCCGGTCGAGGTCGTCGTTCATGACGACGTGGTCGAACCAGGCGCGCTGCTCCATCTCCCATCCGGCCTTCGCGATGCGCCGGGCGATGCGCTCGTCGTCCTCGGTGCCCCGCGAGCGCAGACGACGCTCGAGCTCCCCCATGGAGGGCGGCTCGAGGAAGATCAGGACGGCATCGAGCACCCGGTCCCTCACCTGCCGAGCGCCCTGGACGTCGATCTCGAGGATCACGTCGCGGCCCTGCACCCGGGCCTCCTCGACCGGCCCGGCCGGCGTGCCGTAGCGAGCGCCGAACACCTCCGCCCATTCGAGAAGCTCGCCGTCGGCGATCAGCCCGTCGAATCCCTCGTCGGAGACGAAGAAGTACTCGACCCCGTCCCGTTCACCGGGACGGGGTCGACGGGTGGTCACGGAGACCGACAGCCACAGCTCGGGGCACCGCGAGAGGAGCCGCCTGACGACGGTTCCTTTCCCGACCCCCGAGGGGCCGGAGACGACGACGAGCGTGCCGCGCTGTGTCAGCGGTTCGTTACTTCTTGGAGAACTCGGCGAGCAGCGACTCGCGCTGCTTCGCGCCGAGGCCGCGGACGCGACGGCTGGCCGAGATGCCCAGCTTCTCCATGATCTTCCTTGCCCGGACCTTCCCCACGCCGGGCAGGGATTCCAGGACGGTGGACACCTTCATCTTGCCGACGGTGTTGTCGCCCTGCTTGGCCAGTACGTCCTTGAGGGTGCGCTTACCGGACTTGAGCTCGCCCTTGATCTCCGCCCGCTTCCTCCTGGCTTCGGCGGCCTTCTCGAGGGCCTTGGCACGATCTTCGGGACTCAGGGTCGGCAGTGGCATACGCGCTCCTTCGCTGGTCGGGGATCGGAAGCGACGCGAGTATAGACACGCGCCCGACCGGGCAGCAACGCGACCCACGGGCGACGACCTGGGGTTTCGCGCCAGCTCTCAACCTTTGAGTGAGGGACGTCGAGGGTCAGCGGATCGTCGCGAGGATCGAGCGCGCGGCTCCGGCCGGATCGGGCGACCCGGTGATCGGACGCCCGACCACCAGGTAGTCGGCGCCCGCTTCCACCGCCTCCTCCGGCGAGAGGACGCGTGCCTGATCGTCGCCGTTCCTGCCGAGCGGACGGATGCCGGGGACGACGATGCAGAACTGCTCACCGACGACCTCGCGGACGATGCCGACGTCGGCGCCCGACACGACGGCGGCGGTCGCCCCGGCCGACATCGCTTCGTACGCGAGTGACGCCGGCGATGGGAGCGATCCCCCGCCGAGGCTCGACAGCACCGTGACGGCGACGACGAGGGGCATCGGGTTGCCGCTCTCCTCGGAGCCGCGCGCGGCGCCGCGAACGGCGGCGACGACCATCGCCTCTCCCCCGAGCGCGTGGACGGTGAACATCGCGGCGCCGAGCCGCACGCAGTTCCGCGCCGCGCGCTCGACGGTGTTCGGGATGTCGTGGAGCTTCAGGTCGAGGAACACCCGACCGCGGTCGCGGAGTCGAAGGACGGCCGCCGGACCGTGTGCCGAGAACAGCTCGAGGCCGACCTTCAGTAGACCCACGTGACCCTCGAGGGTCCCGGCGAGCGCCTCGGCGGCGTCGATGTCGGAGACGTCGAGCGCGACGATCAGCGGGTTCGCCGGCCGCGGGATCACGGGCCGACCCCCGGCACCGGCCGGATGAGCCGCAGGCGTCCGCGCAGGTCGGCGGGCGATCCCAGTCCCTTGGCCTTCAGGTACCGCAGGATGCCCTGGGCGATCTCCATCGGCGCCGAGGGATTCACGAGCATCGCCGTGCCCACCTGGACGGCCCACGCACCGGCGAGCAGGAACTCAACCGCGTCCTCCCCGGTCGAGATGCCACCGACGCCCATGATCGGCACGTCGGGCATCGCGCTGGCGACGTTGAACACGGCCGCGACCGCGATCGGGCGGATCGCGGGGCCCGACAGGCCGCCGGTCGCCGACCCGAGCCGCGGACGGAGCTTCCCGACGTCGATCACCATCCCCGGCACCGCGTCGATCAGCGTGAGCCCGTGCGCCCCGGCGCGGACACAGGCGCGCGCGGCTTCGACGAGGTCGGGCAACAGCGCCGGCAGTTTCGCGAACACCGGGAAGCGCGACAGGCGTGACACGGCGCCGACCACCTCACCGATCCGGTCGATGCGCGCATAGAACGGCGCGCCGTTCCGTTCCTCATCGGCGCCGGACAGGTACACCTCCAGCGCAACGATCCCCGGACGCCTCTCCAGCGCGCTCGCGACGCGGATGTACTCCTCGAGCGACGAGCCGGCGACCGAGACGACGATCGGCAGACCGGTCCTCTCCAGACGCGGCAGATCCTCCGCGATGAACCCGTGCACGCCCGCGTTCTGGATGCCGACCGAGGTCACGATGCCCGAGGGGCTCTCGGCGACGCGCGGGGTCGGCGAGCCTTTCGTCGGGTTGTACGTGAGGCTCCGCGTCACGATCCCGCCCAACCGGCGGAGATCGACGAGACCCGCGAGCTCCTTGCCGGTGCCGAAGCAGCCGGAGGCGGCGAGGACCGGGAGCGGGAGCCCAACTCCGTTCAGGTCGACGGCGAGCGCCCGCTTCACCCCGGCCACGACCGCACCACCGGGAAGCCCTCGGGAGGCGTCGGAAGCATGACGGGCTCGTTGCCCATCCACCGGTCCCACAGCACGCGGGCCGGGTTGAACACCGGACCGTCGGTGCACGCCCGCAGGTTGTCGTAGCCGGAGCCATCCTTACGGATCACCGGCACGACGCACGTGAAGCACAGGCCGAGGCCGCAGGCCATATGCTCCTCGACCGCGATCTGCGACGGGATCTGCCGGTCCATGCAGAACTCGGCGACGGCGCGGAGCATCCTCCGCGGCCCGGCCGCGTAGACCACCTGCGCACCGCACGCCTCGGCGACCGGCGCGAGCACGTCGGTCACGCCGCTCCGCCGGCCCATACTGCCGTCGGCGGTCACGATCTCGATCGTCTGGGACAGGCGCTTGCCCTCTATCGGCTTGAAGACGTACTGCTCGCTCTCGGCCCCGACGATCATGTCGACGCGCTTGCCGCGCGCGCGGAGCTCCTGCGCAAGGAAGTAGATCGACGCCGCGCCGTATCCCTCCGACACGAGCAGGCACCTGTTGAGCCGCTGCGGGTACGCGAAGGCCTTGCCGAGCGGCCCGATGACGTCGAGGAACTGGTGGGCCTTCGCCTCTGCGAGCCACTCGGTGCCGCCCCCGCGCGGGTCGAAGACGAACTCGACCGCGCCGGCCCAGCCCCCGCGCCGAGAGGCCTGGTGGATAGAGAAGTGGCGCCTCAACACGAACCGCCGGTCGTCCGGCATCGCGATCGAGAGGAACTGCCCCGGCCGCGCGCGCTCCGCGATCTCGGGCGCGACGAGCGTGAGCGAATGGTAGCCGCCGAGCTTACGCGCGTTCAGGATCTCGGCCCTGACCCGCCTCATACCGCGCTCCTGTCCAGACCCCTGGCGCCCACGAAGCCGAGCCGCGCCTGCTCCGCGCGCGCGGCTCTCGCCTCCTCGTGGTATTCCTGCAGGCTCCTGGGTTCGTTGGAGCCGGTCCTCAGGGCTTCGATGCCGCGGAGCGCGGCCATGACGCCCGGAAGCGTTGTGACGCACGGGATGCCGGCGGCGGCGGCCGCGGTACGGATGAAGTAGCCGTCGGTCCGCGGCCCGCGGCCGAACGGCGTGTTGATCACCAGGTCGACCTCGCCGCGCCGGATGAGGTCGGCCACGCCCTCCCCGCCCTCGGAGACCTTGCGCACACGCGCCACCGGGATGCCGGCGCGCTCGAGCACACCGGCTGTGCCTTTCGTCGCAAGCAGCCGGAAGCCCATGTCGGCGAGGCGCTTCGCGGGGAACACGATCGCGCGCTTGTCGCGGTTCGCCACCGATACGAAGACGGTGCCCCGCGTCGGCAACGCGGCACCGCTCGCGACGAGGGCCTTCGCGAGCGCGGCGCCTGGGTCGGGGTCGATGCCCATCACCTCACCGGTCGACTTCATCTCCGGGCCGAGGACGGTGTCGACGCCGGGGAACCGGCCGAACGGTAGCACCGCGGCCTTCACCGACGTGTACGGGAGGTGACGGTAGTGCGTCGGATCGGCCGGGACCAGCTCCTCCTCGGCCAGCTCGGCGAGCGTGCGGCCGACCAGCACCAGGGTCGCGACCTTCGCAAGCGGGACGCCGGTGACCTTCGAGACGAACGGCACGGTGCGCGAGGCACGCGGGTTCGCCTCGAGCACCCAGATGCGCTCGTCCTTCACGGCGAGCTGGAGGTTCATCAGGCCCCTCACCTCGAGACGCCGAGCGAGCGCGCGCGTGATGCGCTCGACCTCGTCGAGCTCGTCGTCCGAGAGCGTCGGCGGGGGGATCGCGCACGAGGAGTCGCCGGAGTGCACCCCGGCCTCCTCGATGTGCTCCATCACCGCGCCGATGAACGTCTCACTTCCGTCGGCGATCGCGTCGACGTCGATCTCGGTCGCGCCCTCGAGGAACCGGTCGACGAGTACCGGGTGGTCGGGTGAAGCCTCGGCGGCCGTTCGCACGAATCGCTCGAGCTCGTCCTCGCCGTACACGATCTCCATCGCGCGGCCGCCGAGCACGTACGAGGGACGCACGACCACCGGGTAGCCGATACGGGCCGCGACCACGCGGGCCTCATCGAGGTCCCGTGCCTCCCCGTGGGGCGGCACCGGGATCTCGAGCTCGGCGCAGAGCGCGGCGAACTTGCCGCGGTCCTCGGCGAGGTCGATCGCCTCCGGCCGAGTGCCGAGCACCGCGTAGCCCTCGGCCTCCAGCGTGCGCGCGAGCTTGAGCGGCGTCTGCCCGCCGAGCTGGACGATGACGCCCACCGGCTGCTCGGCCTCGCAGACCGCGAGGACGTCCTCGGTCGAGAGTGGCTCGAAGTACAGACGACTGCTGGTGTCGTAGTCGGTCGAGACCGTCTCGGGGTTACTGTTCACCATCACGGCCTCGTACCCGGCGTCCCGCAAGGCGTACGCCGCGTGCACGCATGCGTAGTCGAACTCGATCCCTTGCCCGATCCGGTTGGGCCCCGCTCCGAGGATCACCACGCGCGGTCGCGCGGTCGGTCGCACCTCGGTCTCCTCCTCGTACGTCGAGTAGTGGTACGGCGTCAGCGCCGGGAACTCTCCCGCGCACGTGTCGACGGTCTTGAACACGGGCCGCACGCCGAGCGCCTCCCGCCGTCGACGCACATCGGTCTCGCTCACGCCGCTCAGCACCGCGATCCGCGCGTCCGACATACCGAGCCGCTTCGCTTCCAGCAGCTCGTCCCCCGTCAGTGCCTCCAGCGGCCGCCCCTGCAGCACAACGCTCTCCTCGACCACCTCGGCGATCTGATCCACGAACCACGGATCGATCCCGGAGGCCTCCGCGATCTCATCGACCGAGTGCCCCGCGAGCAGTGCGGATTCGACGAGATGGAGCCGACGCTCCGTGGGCACGGCGAGCTCGCTCAGGATGCCATGGCGGAGCCCATCCCCGCGAGCCCTCTCCCACGCACCCAGGTCGAACCCGTCGCGCTCCATCGAGCGCCACGCCTTCCCCAGCGCCTCCTTGAACGTTCGCCCGATCGCCATGACCTCGCCGACCGACTTCATGGTGGAGGTGAGCGTCGGGTCGGCGGCGGCGAACTTCTCGAAGGCGAACCGGGGGATCTTGACGACGACGTAGTCGAGCGTCGGCTCGAACGCCGCCGGCGTCTCGCCGGTGATGTCGTTCGTGATCTCATCGAGCCGGTAGCCGACCGCGAGCAGCGCGGCGATCTTCGCGATCGGGAAGCCCGTCGCCTTCGACGCGAGCGCCGAGGAACGCGAGACGCGCGGGTTCATCTCGATCAGCACGATCCGCCCGTCGCGCGGGTTCACGGCGAACTGGATGTTCGACCCGCCGGTCTCGACGCCGATCGCGCGGATACACACCAGCGCGGCGTCGCGCAGGTCCTGGTACTCGCGGTCGGTGAGCGTCTGCGCCGGCGCGACCGTGATCGAGTCGCCGGTGTGCACACCCATCGGATCCACGTTCTCGATCGAGCAGACGACGACGGCGTTGTCGGCGCCGTCGCGCATGACCTCGAGCTCGAACTCCTTCCAGCCGGCGACCGACTCCTCCACGAGGATCTCGGTGACCGGGCTGAGGGCGAGGCCGCGTGCCGCGAGATCCTCGAGGGATGCGCGGTCGTGGGCGAAGCCGCTCCCGCCGCCGCCGAGCATGAAGCTCGGGCGCACGATCAGCGGATAGCCGATCTGCTCCCCGATCGCGACCGCTTCCGCGACGGCGCGGGCCGTTCCCGCCCGCGGGATCGGGAGGCCGGCCTCCTGCATCGTGCGCTGGAAGCCGCTGCGGTCCTCGGCGCGGCGGATGGCTTCGAGGCCGGCGCCGATCAGCCGCACGCCGAGCCGCTCGAGGTCACCGGACTCGGCGAGCGCAACCGAGACGTTCAGCGCCGTCTGGCCTCCGAGCGTCGGCAGCAGCACGTCCGGTCGCTCGCGCTCGATCACGGCCAGCACCGAGTCGGGCGTGAGCGGCTCGACGTAGGTTCGGTCGGCGAACCCCGGGTCGGTCATGATCGTCGCCGGGTTCGAGTTCACGAGCGAGACGCGGTACCCCTCGCGGCACAGCACCTTGCACGCCTGCGTGCCGGAGTAGTCGAACTCGCACGCCTGCCCGATCACGATCGGCCCGGACCCGACGATCAGGATCCGCTCGATGTCGGTCCGCCTCGGCATCAGTCGGCTCCCATCAACCGACGGAAGTCGTCGAACAGGTATCGCGAGTCGTGCGGGCCGGGCGCCCCCTCCGGGTGGTACTGGACGCTGAAGGCCTGAACCTCCCTGCATCGCAGACCTTCCAGCGTCCCGTCGTTCAGGTTCCAGTGCGTCAACGCCACCTCGCCGAAGGCGGTGGTCGCGGTGGTGGGGGCGGCGCCGTCGCGAAGCGGGGTTGGGGATGGACTGGCAAGCGGAGCGACGGCGCCGCCCCCTCCCGTGGTCCAACCTTCGGGATCGACGGCGAAGCCGTGGTTGTGCGACGTGACCTCGACGCGGCCAGTGACAAGGTTCACCACAGGTTGGTTCACGCCCCTGTGGCCGAACTTCATCTTGTAGGTCCGGCCCCCGAGCGCGAGGGTGAGGAGCTGGTGGCCGAGGCAGATGCCGAAGATCGGGACCTCGCCTAGGAGTCGCCTCGCCGCCTCGACGCCGTAGCCGGTCGCGGCGGGATCGCCGGGGCCGTTGGACAGGAACACGCCGTCGTATCCGCCCGACAGCACGTCGGTCGCCGGGGTCTCGGCCGGGAAGACCGTGACCTCGCAACCGGCGGCGGCCAGGAGGCGGAGGGTGTTCCGCTTCACGCCGAAGTCGTAGGCGGCGACGCGGAACGCCGGAGCTCGCGAGGTGTCGGCGGGGCCCACCACCTCGCGAGCCTCGTACACCCCGGCGGCCGTGACCGTCCTGGCGAGGTCGGCGCCCTCCATCCCGGGGGTCGCTCGTACGCGCCGTACGAGCGAGTCGGCATCGAGGTCCTCGGTCGAGACACCGCAGCGCATCGCGCCGTGCTCGCGCACGCGGAGCGTGAGCCGGCGCGTGTCGATGCCCTCGAGCCCGACGACGCCGGCCTCGGCGAGTTCCTCGGCGAGGGTGCGCTCGCCGCGCCAGCTCGATGCCCGACGCGAGGCCTCGCGCACGACGAACGCTGCAACCTGCACCCGCGCGGACTCCGGATCCTCGCGGTTCGTCCCGTAATTGCCCTGGTGCGGGTAGGTCATCGTGACGATCTGTCCCGCGTACGAGGGGTCCGTGAGTACCTCCTGGTACCCGGCCATACCGGTGTTGAACACGGCCTCACCGAAGGCCTCGCCCGAGGCTCCGAAGCTTCTCCCCCGGAAGAACGTCCCGTCTTCCAGGGCGAGGAGCGCCTTGGGTCCCCTCACCGCTGCGCCTTCCCGTCGGCGACGACGAGCTCCCCGCGGTACATGGTGTGCACCACGCGCCCGCGGAGCGTCGTGCCGAGGAAGGCCGAGTTCCGGCTCCTCGAGGTGAACGGCGCTTCGACCACCCACGCAGCCGCCGGGTCGAACACGACGAGGTTCGCGGGACGCTCGGCCTCGATCGGTCCACCGTGGTCGACGGCGCCGATCAGCCGCGCCGGCACCGTCGACATCGCCTCGATCGCCCGCGCCAGCGTGATCCTGCCCGGCTCGACGAGGTACGTGATCGCGGCGGCGAGCGCCGTCTCGAGGCCGATCATCCCCGGCGGCGCCTGGTCGAACTCGGCCTCCTTCTCCTCAACCGCGTGCGGCGCGTGGTCGGTCGCGATCGCATCGATGGTCCCGTCGGCGAGCGCGCCGCGCAGCGCCTCGCGGTCCTCCGGGGTTCGGAGCGGCGGGTTCACCTTGAAGTTCGTGTCGTAGGTCGCGAGATCCTCGTCGGCGAAGGAGAAGTGGTGCGGCGTGATCTCCGCCGTGACGCGCAGCCCCGCGGCTTTCGCCTGTCGCACGAGCTCCACCGAACCGGCGGCAGACAGGTGCTGCAGGTGCAAGCGCCCGCCGGTGAGCCGTGCGAGCGAGAGATCACGGAACACGATGATCTCCTCCGCCTCGGCCGGCTGGCCGGCGAGGCCGAGCGTGTAGGAGTGGTAGCCCTCGTGCATCTGCGCACCCTCGGCGAGCGTGGCGTCCTCGCAGTGCTCCGCAATCACGACGTCGAAGGCCTTCGAGTACTGCAGGGCGTTGCGCAGCACACGCGAGGTCGGCACGCACCGGCCGTCGTCGCTGAACATGCGCACGCCGATCACGGCCATCTCGCCGAGCGCCGCCATCTCTTCGCCGCCGAGCTCCTTCGTGATGGCCCCGACCGGGAACACGTCGCACAGGCCGGCTCGCGCCGCGAGCGAGCGCACCTCCTCGATCACCGCAGGGTCGTCGGCAACGGGGTCGGTGTTCGCCATCGGTGCCACCGCCGTGAATCCGCCGACCGCCGCCGCGCGGCAACCCGTCTCCACGGTCTCCTTGTCCTCGCGGCCGGGCTCGCGCAGGTGCGTGTGCATGTCGACCAGGCCCGGAGCCATCACGAGCTCGTCGCACTCAACGACCTTCGCGCCGGTGGCGCTTCCCGATGCCTCCTCCCCGACCACGGCGATCCGCTCGCCCTCGACCAGCACGTCGGCCACGCCGTCGCGTCCGCTCGCCGGGTCGAGAACCCGGGCGCCCCTGAACAGCGTCTTCTCACTCATCGCCGCTCACCGCCTCCGTGCCGGCGCCGCCGAGCATCAGGTACAGCAACGACATCCGCACCGCTATGCCGTTCGTCACCTGTTCCTCCATCACGGCCTGCGGCAGGTCGGCGACGTCCGAGTCGATCTCGACGCCGCGGTTCATCGGGCCGGGGTGCATGATCAGCGAACCCTCCGGCAGCATCCCCACGCGCTCGCGCGTCAGCCCGAACAGGTGCGCGTACTCGCGCACGCTAGGGAAGTACTGCTGGCGCTGCCGCTCGCGCTGGACGCGCAGCATGTAGCAGACGCCGACCTTCGGCAGCACGCCGTCGATGTCGTAGGAGACCTGCACGCCCCACGCCTGCGCATCGGGAGGGATCAGCGTCGGCGGGCCGACGAGCGTCACCTCGGCGCCCATCTTCACGAGCGCGAACGAGAGCGACCGCGCCACGCGCGAATGCAGCACGTCACCGATTATCGCGACCCGCAGCTCCTCGAACCGCCCGAGCTTCTCGCGGATCGTGTAGAGGTCGAGCAGCGCTTGCGTCGGGTGCTCGTGCGTGCCGTCGCCGGCGTTCAGGACGCTCCCCCGAACCCACTTCGTCAGCGTGTACGGCGATCCCGACGACGAGTGCCGGATCACGATCGCGTCGGCGCCCATCGCCTGCAGCGTGAGCGCCGTGTCCTTGAGACTCTCGCCCTTCGCGACCGAGGTGCCGCTCGTCGTGAAGTTGATCACGTCGGCCGATAGGCGCTTGGCTGCGAGCTCGAACGAGATCCGCGTACGGGTGGAGTTCTCGTAGAAGAGGTTCACGACCGTGCGCCCGCGCAGCGCGGGCACCTTCTTGATCACGCGGGTCCCAACCTCCCGGAAGGACTCCGCCGTGTCGAGGATCCGGACGATGTCCTCGCGGGATACATCGTTGATCGAGAGCAGGTGCTTGTTCATCGCGGCTCCTCCACGACGACGGAGTCCTCGCCGTCTACCTCCTTCACCGCCACCCGGACGATCTCGTCCTTGCGGGTCGGCGCGTTCTTGCCCACGTAGTCGGCGCGGATCGGCAGCTCGCGGTGGCCGCGGTCGACCAGCACGGCGAGCTGGATCGCGGCCGGCCGGCCGAAGTCCACGAGCGCGTCCATCGCGGCGCGGATCGTCCGGCCGCTGAACAGCACGTCGTCGACCAGCACGACGACCTTGCCGTTGATGTCGAAGTCGATCCGGGTCTCGTGGACCTCGGGCGCCTCGCCCCGCATCCCGATGTCGTCCCGGTAGAACGTGATGTCGAGCGCGCCGACGGGAAGCTTCACGCCCTCGATACGCTCGATCTCGCCGGCGAGCCGCCTCGCGAGGTCGTCGCCCCGGGCCGCGATCCCGATCAGCACGACGCTCTCGGCGCCGTGGTTGCGCTCGAGGATCTCGTGGGCGATGCGCGTGACCGCCCGCCGGATCTCGCCCTCGTCCAGCAGCTGGGCGGAGCCCATCAGAAGGAAACGCCCCACCGCGTGCGCGGCAGGGCGCCCATGTCGAACTGCATGTTCCCTCGCCTCCCTTCCCGGCCTCGCCGGACCGGACTTAAAGGGGAAGTCGTCGCCCCATAGGATACGCTTCGCCTCACGGACCCTTCAAGCGAGTGGGGAAACGAGCGCCTATGTTCATGCGCCCGCTACGGCTGACGGGCGCCCCCAGGCGCGGCCCCGGAACCGGGGGATCCCCGGGGGCGCACAACGGGCCCCCAGGTCCTACACTTGAAGAGCCGCAACCGGAAGGTGGTTAGGGATGAACTTCGGCCCTTGGGAGTGGATCATCGTCCTCGGCGTGATCGTCCTGCTCTTCGGCGCGAAGAAGCTGCCGGAGCTGGCCCGCTCGCTCGGCAGGTCCAGTAGCGAGTTCAAGAAGGGCATCAAGGAGGGAGCCGCCGACGCCGACGAGGCCGGCGCCTCCGAGCCCAAGCCTCAGGACAAGAGCGAGAACACCCCCTCCTCCGAGTAGCACCCACCCACCGAGCCCGCTTCCCCGGTCCGGCCTAGGCGCCTTCTCCCGCCGCTTCACGCGCGATCCGCCCGAGGATGCCGTTCACGAACCTGCTCGAGTCCTCGGTCGAGAGCTCCTTCGCGACCTCCACGGCCTCGTCGATCGCGACCGCCGTCGGCACGTCCTCGCGGTGGAGCAGCTCGAAGCAGGCGACCCGCAGGATCGTCCGGTCGAGCGCGGTCATCCGGGGCACCGTCCAGTTCTCCGCGCGCTCGCCGATCAGCGCGTCGAGCTCCTGGAGGTGCGCCGCGACGCCCTCGACCAGCTCGTGGGCGAACGGCGCGACCTCGCGGCCGGCAGCTTCCCACTCGGCGGCCACAGCGAGCGGATCCGCGCCGGTGACGTCGGCCTGGTAGAGGATGTCGATCGCCCGGCGCCGGGCGTCCCTGCGCCGGGCCACGGCCTACTTCACCCGCTCGATGTACTGCCCGGTGCGGGTGTCGACCTTGACCTTCTCGCCCGTTTCGACGAACAGCGGCACCTGCACGACGTAGCCGGTCTCGAGCGTGGCCGGCTTCGTCACGTTCGTGCGCGTGTCGCCGCGGACGGCCCCCTGGGTCTCGGTGATCGCCAGCACCACGGAGGCCGAGAGCTCGACCGCGATCGGGTTGCCCTCGTGCATCGCGACCGTCGCGGTGGAGCCCTCCGCGAGGTAGCCCGCGAGGTCGCCGACCACGTCGGGCCCGACCGAGACCTGCTCGTAGGACTCCATGTCCATGAACGTGTAGTGCACGCCGTCGTGGTAGAGGTACTGCATCTCCCTGCGCTCGACGATCGCGAGCCCGACCTTCACGCCGGCGTTGAAGGTCCTCTCCAGCACCGCGCCGGTCTTCACGTTGCGGAGCTTCGTCCGCACGAACGCGCCGCCCTTGCCGGGCTTCACGTGCTGGAACTCGATGACCTGGAACAGGGTCCCGTCCAGGTCCAGCGTCATGCCGTTCTTCAGGTCGTTGGTCGAAACGCTCATAGGACGAGAAGCTCCTTGCTCGATCTCGGGAGGACGCGGGCGCCGGCGTCGGTCACCTCCACCGTATCCTCGATGCGGACGCCCCCGAGCTCAGGGATGTACACACCCGGCTCGACCGTGACGACGGCGCCGACCGGCAGAACGTCGCGCCCCTCCCGGCGCAGCCACGGCCCCTCGTGGACCTCCAGGCCGACGCCGTGGCCGAGCCCGTGCGTGAACAGCTCGCCGTACCCGGCGTCGCGGATCACGCGCCGGGCGGCCTCGTCGACCTCGGTGGAGGTCGCCCCGGCGCGCACGGCTTCCACGCCCGCCTGCTGGGCGGCGCGGACGACGCCGTACACCTCGCGCAGCCGCGCGTCGGGCTCGCCGAACGCGACCGTCCGCGTCATGTCGGAGCGGTAGCCGTCCACCAGCCCCCCGAAGTCCATCAGGACGACGTCGCCCCTGCGGAGCGGCCTGCGCGTCGGGTCGTGGTGGGGCTCGGCCGCGTTCTCGCCGAGCGCCACGATCGTCTCGAACGCGACCCCGTCGGCCCCGGCCCGGCGCATCGCGAGCTCCAGCTCGAGCGCGAGCTCCAGCTCGGTGACGCCCTCGCGCAGCTCGCCGAGGATGGCGTCGAACGCGGCGTCGGCAGCCCGCTGCGCGCGCTCGATCAGGCGGATCTCCTCGGGCTCTTTCATCCAGCGCAGCCGCTCCACCTCGCCGCGCGCCGAAACGAGCTCGATGCCCTCCGCCTTCGCGCGGAGGTCCTCGTACAGCTCGTAGGTGACGCCGGCGGCCTCGAACGCGGCGCGCGAGACCCCGAGTCGCCGGCACACGCCAGCCAGCGCCGCGGCCGCGTCGCGATCGACGTCGACGACGCGCTCGAGGTCGGGCACCTCGTGGCGTGACTGCTCGACGTACCGGCCGTCGGTGACGAACACCGCGGCGTCGGTCGTCAGCACGACCTGCCCGTTCGAGCCGGTGAACCCCGTGAGGTACCGCACGTTCGGCATATGCGTGACGAGGAACGCCTCGACGCCGAGGTCGCCGGGATCGCCGGGATCGCCGAGGTCGGCGAGGCGCTCGGCGAGGCGCGCGCGTCTCAGCCCGTGATCCACGGCAGGGCCTCCAGCGCGAGGTGGTAGCCGCCCGCTCCAGCGCCGGCGATCGTCGCCCGGCAGACCGGCGAGATCACGGAGTGCCGGCGGAACTCCTCCCGCGCGTAGATGTTCGTCATGTGGACCTCGAGGACCGGTGCGCCGCAAGCCTCCACGGCGTCGCGCAGCGCGTACGAGTAGTGCGTGAGCGCGCCGGGGTTGACCACGACGGCGCCGAAGCCCTCCGCCGCGGCGCCGTTCAGCCACCCGACGAGGTCGCCCTCGTGGTCGGACTGACGCCACTCGACCTCGTGGCCGAGCCCGAGCGCATGCTTCCCGACCTCCCCCATGATCTCGGCGAGCGTCTGCGCGCCGTACTTCTCCGGTTCGCGTGTGCCGAGCTGTCCGAGGTTCGGCCCGAAACAGAAAAGGATCCTCATCCCTCAGCCCCCATCTCCTCCAGCGTCGCGCGGACCAGATCCTCCGGAACCGCCGCGACGACCTTGGGCCGCCCGACGTCCTCGAGGAGCACGAACCGCACGCCTCCCGCGTACTTCTTGTCCAGGCGCATCGCGGCGAGCACCTGATCGGCCGAGGGCATCACGCCGGTAGGCTCCAGGCCGAGCGAGTTCAGCAGCCGCGTGTGCCGCGCTGCCAGCCCGAACGGCGCCAGGTTCATGGACTCCGCGACGCGCGCCGCGAACACCATCCCTATCGATATCGCCTCGCCGTGCGACCGGCCCCGGAACGCGTCCAGACGTTCGAGCGCGTGCCCGAGAGTGTGGCCGTAGTTCAGGATCAGCCTCGCGCCGGTGTCGCGCTCGTCGGCGGCCACGACCCCGGCCTTCGCGCGGACGCACCGCGCCACGAGATCCTCGAGCACCGCCGGGTCGCGCGCCAGCACAGCGGCGAGCTCGCCCTCGAGCAGGCCGAGCAGCTCCGTGTCCAGCGTGAGCGCGTACTTCGCGACCTCGGCGAGACCCGAGCGGTACTCGCGCTCGGGCAGCGTGGCGAGCGTCGTGACATCGGCGAGCACCGCGACCGGCTGGTAGAACGCGCCGACGAGGTTCTTCCCCTCGGGCAGGTTCACCGCGGTCTTGCCGCCGATCGCCGCGTCGACCTGCGCGGTGAGCGTGGTCGGCACCTGCACGAACGGCACCCCGCGCATGTACGTCGCGGCGACGAAGCCCGCGAGGTCGCCGGGCGCTCCCCCGCCCAGCGCCATCACGACGTCGTCGCGGTGCGCCTCCTGCGTGGCGAGCTGCCGGTATACGACGGTCGCCGTCTGCAGCGCCTTCGCCTCCTCGCCCTCGGGGACACCGAGGTGGATCGGCTGCAGCCCGCGCGCGGAGAGCCCCGCCGACAGCGATTCGAGGTACAGGCCGGCGACGGTGTGGTCGGCGACGACGAACGCCTTCTCGGCCCTCGGCAGCGGCGGCAGGTGCGCGCCGGCCTCCGCGAGCACCCCGGGTCCGATGACGACGTCGTAGCTGCGGCCCGGGACGTCGACCGTCACCCGGACCAACGGGTGAGCTCCTTCTCGATCGCCGCCGCGACGTCTTCCGGTGAGCCGCTCGCGTCGACGACGTGCGCCGCGAACTCCCGGTACAGCGGCTCGCGCTCGCGGAACAGCCGCTCGAGGTCGCCCTCCTCGTGGATCAGCGGCCGCTCCGCCGCCGGCCGCACGCGGGCGTGCAGCGTCTCGAACGGCACCGAGAGGAACACGACCTCGCCGGTCGCACGCAGCATGATGCGGTTCGCCGGCTCCAGGACCACGCCGCCGCCGCAGGAGACGACCGAGGGGTCGCGCGTCGCGGTCCCGGTCAGCGCCGCGGCCTCGAGCTCGCGGAAGCGCGGCTCGCCCTCCTCGGCGAAGATCGTCGCCACGGGCTTGCCGGCGGCGCGCTCGATCTCGGAGTCGAGCTCCACGAACGGCACCCCGAGGCGCCGCGCGAGCTCCGGCCCGACGGTGGACTTGCCCGAACCCGGCATCCCGACGAGGTAGACGATCACGGCAGGCTCCCCATGTAGCTCTCGAGGTTGCGGCGGGTCTCCGGGAGCGAGTCGCCCCCGAACTTCTCCAGCACGGCGTCTGCGAGCACGAACGCGACGGCGGCCTCCCCCACCACCGCGCCGGCCGGCACCGCGCACACGTCGGTGCGCTGCGTGATCGCGACCGCGGGTCGACCCGTCGCGAGATCGACCGTCGCGAGCGGCCTCGGCACGGTAGAGAACGGCTTCATCGCGGCGCGGAGGCGAATCGGCTGGCCGGTGCTCATGCCGCCCTCGATCCCGCCGGCGCGCGCGGTCTTGCGCCGCAGATGTCCTGCGACCGACACGATCTCGTCGTGGGCCTTCGAGCCCGGCCGCGACGCCGTCGCGAACCCGTCGCCGACCTCAACGCCCTTCACCGACTGGATGCTCATCAGCGCGAGCGCGAGGCGCGCGTCGAGCTTGCGATCGAACTGCACGTGCGAGCCGAGCCCGGGCGGGCAGCCGTAGGCCACGACCTCGAACACGCCGCCGATCGTGTCCTTTGACTTCCGGACCGCGTCGATCTCGACGACCATCCGCGCAGAGACGGCCTCGTCGAAGCAGCGCACCGGCGAGGCGTCGACGACGCTCAGATCTTCGGGCCGCGGGACGCGCGAGCCGCGCACCGTCACACGACCGATCCGCACGACGTGCGACACCACGTGGATCCCGAGCTCGGCGAGGAAGGCCTTGCAGAAGGCCCCGAGCGCGACGCGCGCCGCCGTCTCGCGGGCGCTCGCGCGCTCGAGCACGTTCCGCACGTCGTCGAACCCGTACTTCTGGACACCGGCGAGGTCGGCGTGGCCGGGGCGCGGGCGCGTCAGCTTGTCCGCCGGGTCGATCTCGCCCTCGACGGCCATGAGGTCGCGGTACTTCTCCTCCCACTCCGAGTTCGCGATCGTGACCGCGATCGGGCTGCCGAGCGTGCGCCCGTGACGGACGCCGGAGAGGATCTCGAACGCGTCGGCCTCGAACCGCTGTCGGCCGCTCCGTCCGTAGCCTCGACGGCGCCGGGCGAGCTCGCCGGCGACCTCCTCCGGCGAGACCGGCACGCCGGCGGGCAGCCCCTCGAGCACGCCGACCAGGGCCTTGCCGTGCGATTCGCCAGCCGTGAGTAGCCGCAACATGGCCTCAATCATAGGAGACGGCGCCGGCGCCCTCGCCGGGGCCCTGCTCCAGCGGTGTCGGGAATGGCGGAGGGCGGTCCCGGGTCACGGGACCGCCCTCTCCGACCGGCGACCGCTCCCCCCGTGCGCGGACCGCCGGAAGCATCGTCACTTCTGCGGGCTACAGGCAGAGGGTGAAGCCCTCGTCCCCCCACGTGAACCGCGCGCAGACTCCATCCCTGATGTTGATCAGCTTGAAGTTGTCGTCGAACGTCGAACCCTCCTCGACCGTCCAGACGGTCCCGTCGACCTCGACCTGGGCCTTCGAGCCGCCCGCGAAGATGTCGAGCAGCGTCACGTGGTGCCCGCCGATCGTGATCGACGCCCCGGGGTGGGGCGAGGCGGTGGGGCTCTCGGTCGGTGAGACGGTCCCCGTCGGGGAGACCGTCCCCGTCGGCGAGACGGTCCCCGTCGGGGAGACCGTCCCAGAGGGGCTGACGCTGCCGCTCGGCGTCACCCGCAGGGCAGGCGGGATCGAGAAGGGATCCCGCTCGCCTACGAGCGACGACGGCGGCAGCGTCTCGCGGGGCGTCGGGGTGGGCGAAAGCGTCGGCGAGAGCGACACCGTCGGACCGGTCGTGCCGGTCGGCGGCGCAGCGGCTTCCTCGCCCCCACCCCCAGCCAGAACGTTGAAGAGGATGAACGCGACGATCGCGACCCCGGCGATGATGCCGAGGATCCTCAGCGCGCGTCGGTCACGGTCGGAAAGCGCCATCTCCTATGCTCCTGGGGTCGCCACGGCGCCACCGGTCGTCGGACCTGGAATCGAGCCCGGCCCGGCGCTCGTGTCGGTCGTGTAGAACTCCACGGTCAGGTTCATCGTCAGGCTCAGCGCGGTTCCGGTCGTCTCCGTGGTCCCCGCTGTCCCTCCCGGCGAGATCGACACGCCCGTCACCTTCGCGGCCCGCGGAAGGGTCTCGAGCCGGAGCAGGAACTCCTCCAGCGAGAAGTAGCCGCCGGTCACGGTGATGGTCGTCGGGAGGGCCGAGAACTCGCCCGATGCGTCGAGGGCCGGGGTGCCCGGGGAGAAGGCGAAGAAGTCGACCGCCGAGCGGTCCCTGACCTCCTGCAGCAGCCGTATCAGCGCCGGCAGGTCGATCGTCGGCGGGACCTCGCTCTCGAGCTTCTGGATCTGCTCCTTCGTCTTCGGCGCGTTCGCCTGCGCTTCCTCGAGGCTCTCGAGCTGGGCGTTGAGAGAGTCCTCCTGCATCTGGGCCTGCGCCAGCTGGTCCTTCGTGTCCTTCACCTGGGTCATCTTCGGCGCGACCAGGAGGAGCACCGCGAGGGCCGCGAGGGCCGCGGAGACGACGGCGGCGATGATCGGCGCACGGCGTCTCACGGCAGACCGACCTTCCCGCGCTCGGTCACGACGTCGGCCGTCAGGTCCACGCCGCTCGAGAACGTGTAGATCCGGCTGAAGGGGCCGGTCTCGTTGGCCGAGGACAACCAGGCGTTCACCCAGCCCTTGACCTGCTCCTGGCGGGTGAGCCACGCGGCGAGCGTGCTCGTCTCCTTCGCCTCGCCCGCGAACGAGAGGCTCCCGATCGGGTTGCTCGGGGCCGTCGTGACGCCGACCCCCGCTGCGGCGGGCGCGCTGACCTGGCCGGTGAAGCTGGTCAGGTACGCGTCATAGGGGATGGCTCGCGAGAGGTCGAGCAGGACGCCCGACCAGGAGACCTCGTTCGTGAACACCGTGTCGACGAGCTTCTGCTTCGCGGCCAGCTCCTGCTCGAGGGTCGCGTACTGCTGGAGCTCGGCGATGTTCGACTGCAGCCCGGCGTTCACCTGCTGCTGCGCCGCGAGGTCGTCCTTCGCCTGGTTCAGGTTGAGCACCTGCACGAAGTAGAAGGCCGCGATCAGCACGAGCGCACCGACGCCGACCAGGGCCACGAGTCTCGTGTTCCGCCGGACGACCTCGCGCTGGCGGAGCTCCGGGGGGAGGAGGTTGACCTGGCTCACGCTTGCCTCTCGGGAATCGCGAGGCCGGTCGCAACCGCGAGGACCGGCTCCGCCTCGTCGGCCGCCTCGGGCGACAGATCCAGCACGGACTTCACGCGCTCGAAGACGTGGCCGCGCTCGACGATCACGGGGATCCGCTGCTGCAGGAGCTCCATGAACCCCTGGAGCTTCGAGCCGCCGCCGGTGACGAGGACCCGGCCGATCTTCGCGCCGGGCACCTGCGCCGCGTAGAACTCCAGCGACGAGCGGATCTCGTCGACGAAGCTGCCGGCGCGGGAGAGGGCGACCCTCTTCACGTCCTCGCGCTTCGGGCCGCCCTCGACCTCCTCGCCGCGCTTGAGCCGCTCGGCCACGCCGTCCTCGGTGCCGAGGCCGCGCGCGATCGCGAGGGTGATGTCGCGCCCGCCCGACGGCAGGATGCGGACGAACCGCGTCGTGCCCCGGTCGTGCACGCAGATGTTCGTGACGTGGGCACCTACGTCGACGACGGCCTCGTCGCCCTGGCCCTCGGCGTCCAGGTCGACGTCCAGCGTGCCGACCGCGCGCACTAGGGCGAACGGTGTGAGGTCGATGCCGATCACCTCGAGCTTGGCGGCCTCGACCGCCTGCACGAGGGCGTCAATCATGATCCGCTGGGCGGCGACCAGGAGGATCCGCAGCATCCGCCGTCCGTCCTGCTCCAGCTCGCCCAGGGTGTCGTAGTCGAGGACGGCCTCCTCGACCGACATCGGGATGAACTCCTGCACCTGGAAGCCGAGGGAGGCGCGCAGCTCCTTCTCCGGTAGCCACGGGAGCGCGATCTCGCGGACCACGACCCGCTGGTTCCCGACGCCGAGCTGCACCTGTTTCGACTTGACGCCGCTGCGCCCCCACAGCTCCTTGAGCGCCTCGGCGACGACGTCGGGCTCGCGAATCTCCCCGTTCTCGACGGCACCGGGCGCAAGCGGGACCTGCGCGCCCCGTCGCAGGACCGGCACATCGCCGGGGGCGACCTCCGCGACCCGGACGGCGGTCGAGCCGATGTCGAGCCCCACGCGGCTCCTGGCCATCTACGCTCCCTCCACGTGCACCAACCGGTCCGAGAGGTACCGATCCACGCCCGACTCCCGCACCCGGTAGTTCTTGCCGACCCGGATCGCCGGCAGCTCGCCGGTCTTGATCAGGCGGTAGACCGTCATGTGCGAAACGCGCAGGGTGTCCGCGACCTCGCCGACCGTCAACAGCCGGTCGCCCAGCCGGCGCGCCCAGCCGACACGATCCCCGTGCGCTCGCGCAACCATCACGACTCCTCCGCCTGCACCGAGCGCTCCGACAGGTAGCGATCCACGTCGGACTCCCGGATCCGGTAGTTCTTCCCAACCCTGATGGCCGCGAGCTGGCCGCTCTTGATCAGGCGGTACACGGTCATGTTCGACACGCGCATCGTGCCCGCCACCTCACCCACCGTCAGGAGTCGATCACCCACGTACGGCCGCCGCTTGCCCATCAGTCACATCCCCCACAGACGCCGCAATCTCAACAACCGCCCCTTATCCCACTACTTCAACAACCACACCCTCAGTCCTTGCCCGTGCTTGATCCCCATCCGTCACGGCCGTATCCAATCACACCATCCTTTTACTTTCGACACTTCCGTATGAATCACATACATGTAATTAGCAGAAAGCCTCAAGAATCACAGGAGCAACAGACCGCCCCCTGCCCGCGGAGGCCCGCGGAGAGGGCTCAGGTGAGCAGGTTGAGGTACCAGCGGGCGATTTGAGCCCCGAAGAACGCCGCCAGGACGGCCCCGGCGGCGAGGTAGGGGCCGAAGGGGATGGCCGTCTTCCGGCCGGCGCCCAGAGCGAGCGCCACGACGGCCCCCACTCCCCCGAGGGCCACTCCGGCCGCGGCCGCGACGGCCACGTACCGCAGACCGAGGGACCCGAGCACGAGGCCGATCAGCCCGGCGAGCTTCACGTCGCCCATCCCCATGCCCTTCGGGGAGATGAGCGCGACCACCAGGAGGCCACCCCCGTAGGCCAGGCACCCGATCGAGGCGCGCAGGAGGTCCACTCCTCCGTCGGCGAGCGCCGCGACCACCAGGTAGCCGGCGAAGAGCGGGAACGATGGGTAGACCAGCCGGTTCGGGACGATCTTGTGCCGGATGTCGATGACGGACAGCACCAGCAGGAGCCCGAGGAACGGCGCCATCATCACGGCGACCCAGAGGTCCTCGAACGCCAGGGCCGTGGCGACGAAGAGCGCGCCGGTCGCCAGCTCGGTCAGCGGGTAGATCACGGAGATCCTCGCGCCGCACGAACGGCATCGGCCGCCGAGCAGGATCCACGAGAGCACCGGGATGTTGTCGACCGACCGGATCTGGGTCCCGCACGAGCGGCATCGCGAGCGGGGACGGACCACGGACTCCCCCGCCGGGACCCGGTGGACGACCACCGTGAGGAAGCTCCCGAAGGCGAACCCGAATGCCAGGAAGATCAGGGCGCGGAACGCGGTCACGGAGGCAAACGCTACCGGAAACGCGCGCTCACTCGCTGCGCGGAACGGCGCTCGAACTACGCGACCTCTCGGACCCAGAGGACGTCCTGGCCGAACCCGGCGATCGGACTGACCGTGGGGATCAGCACCGGAGCGAACTGCATAGAGAAGTAGTTGCTCGAACAGAACTGGCCGCCCAGCAGCTGACCGGTGAGGGGCGGGCTCCCGCCTCCGTTCTTCGTCTGGTTGTTGAAGATCATGGCCCCAGGCGTGTACATGGAAACGTGGAGCGACCGGAGGTCTGGGTTGTTGTTGAAAAGGATGTCGTAGTCGGTCGTCGCCGCGTATGACTGAGCCGGGACTAGGCAGGAGGTGGGATTCACGTTCGGTTGGTACCCGACGATGAAGTACAGGTTGCCACCGTTGCCCGTGAATACGTTCCTGGTGTCGAATCTGATCCGCCCGTCCGTGAAGATGGCTAGATTTCCGTTGATCTGGACGTTCACCTGATTGAGCACCAACTCGCTGCACCCTGTCACCCGCACGACCAGGTTCCCCGTGTACATCAGGTTCTGCAGGTAAGTCTGCGCCAACGTGCAGGAGGTCTCGAGCTCGATCGTGTAGCCGGCGTTGATCCAATCCTGCTGGGTCGCGACGCAATCCGCCCAGACAGCCGTCCAGCACACCGGCGGCACGCTTGTGGCCGGCGGAGGCGCGCTCTGCGCGCTGTCCCGCAGAATCGGCTGCCCACGTATCACAAGGCCTTGTCCGTTCAGGACGGGGGGGCTACAGTTGCCGATGGCGGCCGGATTCGTCTTGTTGTTGCACGTGATCGTGGTCCCGGCCTTTGCACTACCCCCGATGGATCCGTTCCCGGAGAGGCTGGAGCTCGATGAGATAACGGACCCTTGGACCGACGTCTGGGTGTCCGCGAGGGAGACCGAGCTCCAGGCCCACACGTCGTTCCGGACGGCTGTGTTGCCGCCGAGCGACACTGAGCCGTCGTGCACGAAGATCTTCCCCTCAACCGTCATATTGCCACCCTGCTGGGACCCGATGCAGAGGTTGCCGCTGTTGACGTAGAGGTCGGCGCTGAAGGACGTCCCCGGGTCATCCACCGTGTAGTTGCCGGAAACGCACATACCCTTGTCGGCGACAATCGCCGCGTTGAATCCGCCGCTCCTATGCTTGATTAGGTTGACCCAGGCCTGCATCTTCCTCGGGACCGTGCCGTTCGTGGTACCGGTCGACGCTACCGAGGCCGCGGCAGGAGGGTTGTCCTGGCCGAGGAGCGCGCAATCTAGTTCAACGGGAGGGGTGCTCGCGTCGTAGTAGTGGACCTCCACCGCGTAGCTCGCTGTTCCCGGGAAGATCTGGATCGAGCCCGTGACGGGTCCCAGGTGCAGCCCGATCCCCGGGATGTTGCAGGGCAGCCTCTCGGGCGGCGTCCTCTGGAGGACGTTGAAGAAGTCGTTCACCCCCGCCTCGGCAGCCGTGAGGGACTGCACGCGCATCCTGTCGTAGGAGCTCGCAGTCGTGTTGTGCAGTGACAGTTGGACGACGAACAGGGAGAGGAGCAGCACCACGAACGTCACCAACAGCGCGACGATCAGCGCCGCCCCCCGTTCCTGGTCATGCAACCGAATCGGCATGCCGCCTCCTCACGATGAATCCGGGGGAGTTTGCAGGCACACGTTCTCCGGGAAGAGCTGCGCGGTGTTCCTCCCGGTGACCGAGACCTGGATCGTGACCGACTCCTCCTTCTGACGCACGTAGTTGGCGTTGACCAGGAGGAAGATGTCGACCGTTCGTTCCAACGTGGGCTCGAGTGAGAACGCTGGCCTATTCGCCTGACGGTTCGCGATTCCGCTGGCGACGGTGAGCCACGGCGTCGCGAGAGCCACGGAGTTCGGTGGCGGCCAGGACCGGGTCTGGAGGTCGCCCGTGTCCGTGATCCGCCACAAGCGGCAGACGCTCCCCCTCGTCGGGTAGTTCGATTGCGTGTACACGCGGAGCGTGTAGCCGGGCAGGCAACCGGTACAGGACGTGATGCCGTTGTTCTCCTTCGCCGGATCGAAGAGCACGTTGCCCGACCTGATCTCCCGGTCCAGCTCCTCCACCGCGAGGCGAGCTTGGTCGTTGTTCCTGCTCCGTTGGTCCTCCCGGCTCGCTGCGGTCTGGATGACCGCGAAGGTCGTGAGGAAGATCGCTAGCACGACCCCGAGCAGCGCGACCGCGATCATCATCTCCACGAGGGTGAATCCTTCCTCTCCACGTCGGACCCGGGCGATCGTAGCGGCGGCTCTCATGGCATCGGTGCGGGACGGTACGAGCCGTTCGCGGAGACGTCGCCGAGGTCCACGGAGATGAGCAGGTCGACGTAGACGGTCCCGTCGACGGTGATCGAGTAGCGGAAGTCCCCACTGAGCGGCGGCGACACGCTCGCCTGCTCGCTCGTTCGAGCCGCCGGGGCCGCAGAGCCAGGCGGGGTGACAATCGCACCTGCGGCCGAGCCGGAGAGCTGCACGACGACGATGTGCGACCCTTGGGCAATCGTCACGGAGGACGTATCGGGCGTGAAGGCCTGGGTGAGGTCCGGGACCAACGTGTAGTCCGTTCCGTTCCAGTACCGAAGGTCCACGCCGGAGGATGCGATCGCGGCCGAGGTTCCGGGGGCGCTCGTCCCGACCGTGGACTGCGCACCGTCCGCGTAGCCGCTCAAGACGATGAAGCCGTTGAAACCGAGTGGGGCGGTCAGCTTCGACGGTACACCGCCGATGACCACGCGGCCGATCGAACGGGACACGGTCTGCTGGAGGTTCCCGGCGCTGTTCGTCACGGTCATCCGGTTCGCGAAAGTCGTCGTGTCTGTCGAAGGAGCGTCGATGGCGGCCAGCGTCGCGCTTCCCAGAGCGAGGGTGGGGAGATCGGCCAGCGTTACGCTCGCGAGCAGCGACCCAGCCTGCCTCACCCGCGAGCCGCCGCAGGGTTGGCTGTCGTTCTCTGGCGTTCCGAAGGGAGGGCAGGCGGCGGTTGCCGGGTTCGCCGCGACCGCGCTGTCCGACTCGCCCGTGTCACCGACCGCGTTCGAGAACGTCACGGTGGTGCCGCTTCCGGTGGACAGGGCTCCCCCCGCGCCGGAGAACGTCCCGGTGGCGGGGGCCTTCGCGTACGTCAGCGCTCCACTCGAGGGGTCGGAGTCGGCCAGGGTCGTCTGTGCGCCGCCCACCGTCTGGGGTACGGGGGAGTCGACGAGCTCCACCCCGCTCTGGAGGAACGCTCCGAGGACCTGCGCCACCTGCTCTTGCTGGACGGATGACGCAGCACCCGGCAGGATCAGCGCCCCACTCTGGAAGCTCGTGTTGGCGACGCCGACGCCTCCCTCCGGAACCGCGATGTCGATCCTCCCCTGCGTGGCCTCGGCGCTCCCGAAGAAGAACGGCTGGCATGGCGCCGGGAACGGATGCGTGTCGCCGCTCACGCAACCGGAGGGGGCCGCGAACAGGCTCTGGGTCTGGACGGAGGTCGCCGCGCCTTGCACCGTCCCACCCGACCAGGAGACGACGACCGTCACTCGGTAGGCGGTCGTCGAAGGGTCGTTGTTGGTGACGTAGGTGCGCCACGTGTAGTCGATCGGGTACCGCTGCGCCCTACCGATGGTGCCCGTATGGGGAACGAGGGGCGTGACGTTCGCCAGTCCCGAGGACTTCACGATCTTCTCCCCGGAACAGCTCTTGAACCGGTACGTGCCCGCCGGATCGGCGCACTGGGCCGCGCCGTCGATGATGTTCGGGTCGGCGGTCGTCACCTCGGAGGAGTTCAGCCCGTTCTGCATGTCCGAGAACGAAAGCGCTCGGGCTTGCTCCATCAGCTGGTCGGCGATCTGGCTCGCTGCCTGGCGCTCCCGCGCGAGCGCGATGTACCGGAACCCGGCCGTCCCCGTGTACGCCAAAGCCGTGAGAGACACGAAGATCGTGCCGATCGCGACGACGGTCTCGACGAGGCTGAACCCGTCCTCTCGGCGAATCGCTGTTCGCAACCTCAGCATCCGTTGTCTTCTCCCGGCCTTGACGCCCCGCCCCAGGCCAAGCCCACTTGGCCCAGCCGCTAGGGCCTTCGACCTAGTTCACCCCCGACCTGCCACCCCGGGCCGGGGGAACGCAGCCATGATGGCCAGGTTAGGCCGGATTTGTCTACCGGGCGAACGGCCAGAACCTAGGTCGGGAACGCCGGGTTGGACCTCGGGGATACCTCAGAAGTCACGAAGCGCAGGCGCCGGCAGGAGCGTTCGAGGGTGCGTTCCTTGCCGTCATGACCGTCCGAACGCTCACGGGCTGGGATCGCCCGGCCGGATCTGCTGCGACTAGGAGCGTGAGATGAAGGGTTCGCCCGCTGGTGAGAGGATCGAGGGCGAAGAAGGGCACGGGGGGGACGGCGGCCAGGTTCGCGATGTGGTGGGCGACGTCTTCCCAGCTCGGTGGGGCCTGCTCCCCAAGGGGCGACCACGATCGCCGCTGCAGGGTCGCGCCGTTCAGGCGCCATTCGACGCACCGCCCCGTCCCCGCCCCCGACACCACGTATGTGCGTAGGCAACTGCCGTAAGGGCAGGTCGGGTCCGCCACCCCAGGATCGGAGAGGACCACGCCGGATCGAAGCTCGTTGCCGAGACGCATTGCAGCGGCCCGAGCCTCCGAGAGCGTCCCGTCGGACGTCTCGCGGCTCGCGACGGCCCGCTGGAACGACGCGAACCCCGGCATGAGGCCGACGGCGACTATGGCGACGATGAACACGACCAACACCAACTCGACCAAGGTGGTCCCTCGGTCGCCCGAGAACCCCCACCGGCGACCTGACATCATCTTGATGCGACCTCGCCAGATCTCGCAGTTCATCCGGTGATTCCTTCGGCGGTTCTCTGCGGCACCTTGAGTTATCCGCCCGGCCGGCGACCGCCGGGGCTCGACGGCGAACGTCTGTTCGAAGCAGCGAGGCCAGTCGTGCCTGGCGGCTCGGGTAGCAGCGGAGCTCGACCGAGATAGCGGGGGTCTGCGCGAGCTGCAGCTAGGTGTTGATCTCCTGCCACAGGGTCGGCACCAAATCCCCCGCGCCGAACCCGAGTACCTGGCTGATGCGGTCGTTGTACGTGACCGAGTAACCGTTCTTGGCGTCTATAGCGCCCGCGTACAGCGCACCGTCGCCCTGGTTGCCGGTGTTCTTGAAGGACACCCACCCGGGTGTGTAGAGCAGGGCAGCGAGGCCATCGGTCGGATCGGCGGTCTTGGGGTCGAACGTGACCTTGTTCTTCCCGAATATGCTGCAGCCGCTCTGGTCGAGGTCGGTGCACACGTAACCGCTTGAAGGTGTCGGCATCGGACACGTGGAGATGATCGTTACGTTGGCGCTATTGGCGGCCGCTTTCACGAACGAGGTGTTGCCGAAGTCGATGCGCCAGTTGGTGACTATGGTCAGGTCGCCTGTGATGCCGGTCGTCCCGGCGAGGTTGCCCAGGTCCAACGGAGGAGCGGTGGCAGTGTTGTGGCAGTCGGCCCCCGTCTGCCAGACGGCGTAGTTGCCCTGCTGTAGGTTCTCGCCGCCGGGGTGAGCGGTGTTGAATGACGTCACCGCGGTCGCCGAGGTGTTCGTAGGCCCACAGTCACCCGACGAGGGGAGACAAACGAGACCCGGGTAGTTGGCCGCGTACCAGGTGAAGGCCGGGAATCCCGGGTCTGTCGGAGTAGCGGTGTTGGCGTTCGTGTACTTCGTCCCGGGACTTACGGTCGAGGTGATCGTGGGCCCGCAGGTCGTGGCGTCGCCCTGGACAGCCCCCCCTGTGATCGAGAATGCGCAGGGACTGGTTCCGGATGCCTTGGCGTAGCCCTCCACCAACGCCCCCAAACCGAGACTGATATTGCCCGCGGTCCATACGTTGCCGGTCGCACCGGTGCAGACACGGGTGGTGCCCGTGAAGGGGTCGGTGTAGGTGAGCGATTTGCGGACTGCGGCGCCGTTCCCCAAGGTCACGCCGCTCCCAGAACTGGTGAGGGACCCACAGATCTGGATCAAGTTCTGTGTCGTGATTCCGCCCGCTGCGAAGATGTCCCCTATCACATTCGTGTTGGAGGATCCTCCCAGGTTCAGGGTGGTGCTCGAGTACATCGCGTAGATGAACGTCCGGGGGGGCTGGAACAGCACCCTGACGTGACGGGAAACAGCGTTGGCGGCGGCCTTGGAGGGGTAGTACCCGACAGAGTCCACGGTGGTCGTGATGCCCGAGGTCGACCAGGACACCTGGTACTGACCGAAGGACGTCGTGCACGTGTACGCGGTACCTGTGGCGCAGTTGTGTACACCATCGGAGCCGACCACGCCGCTGGCAGCGCGATTCACGCTCAGTGTCGCGATAGCAGCGTCGATCCCGGACTCCGCAGCCCCGAGAACGCGCGTCCATCGGTTCCCCCTCTCGGCGATGTTGTTCACCGAGGTGCCGTTCGCGATGACGAGCGTCATGAGCATGGTCAACACGGCGAGGATCAGCACGGCGGTAATCAGAGCGAAACCACTCTCGTCGCGCTGGACCCGCCCCATCAGACCTGCACGCGTCCTCATCGGCTCCTCATCTCTTCCCTGTGTCGGTATCTCTCCCCATCACATGTTCCTCAGATAGACGCTGGTCGTTAGGGGGATGGCGACGGTCTTGGTCGACAGGCTGAAAGCGATATCGACTCGATAGACGACGCCCCCCGAGGAATACGGGGTGAAGATCGAAGACGAGACCAAGCCCCTGGCCATGGTCAGGTAGCTGCCGGAGGTCCCGACGCGCATCTGGAGGTTGCCCGAGTTCACCCTCCACTCGATCGTCTGGGCCACCCCGTTGAAGTAGGTGTTGACCACGATGTCGCTGCTGGTGCACGTGGTGACGCTCGTGGCCTGCCTGATCTGCTTGCTCATCCGCTCCATGGCGATCCGCCCGTCGTTCTGCACGTTGGCGCGCGTCGTGGCTATCGCCGTGTCATTGAAGGCCCGGAACAGCAGGGACATGACCGCGGCCACGATGATCAGCATCACGGACATGGTGACGAGCAGCTCGACGAGGGTGAGACCTCGCTCGTCTGCCCGCTCATGCCGGAGCCTCTTCATGACGTTCATCCTCAGCCTCAGTCTGCCGCCCTCCTAGATGTTGATCGTGACCATGCCCGAGTAGTTCTGGTTGCCGGCCGGGTCCTGAACACGGACACGGACATCAGTGTTGCCTTTCGGGACAGCGGAGCACGTCTGCGGGAAAGAGGTGAAGTTCACCGGGCAACTGGTCGAAACCCACGTGCCCGTGGTCTTCGGCTGCCTCCACTCGATGTTGTACAGGAGCGTGCCCGAGGAAGGCGCGGGGTCCGTGGGAGGACAGCCCGTGCTACAGGCCACCTCGATGCTCGTCTGGGTCGGGCGCGTCACAGAGATGGTGAACGTGGGTGGGACCACGGTGTCGAGGCCGATCGTGTCGTTCAGGTCATCGGAGACGTGACCGGCGCTGTCCTTGAACTGCACGTACACGTACCGGGTACCTTGCGTGGTGGTGGGATTGAACGTGTACGAAGAGGAGGTGGCGTACGCGGGGCAGCTACCCCAGTTGCAGCCCCAGTTCTCGCCGTCCTCACCGAACCTCATCTCGGTGATGGGCTGCCCGCCTGTCCCGGGTGTGGCGCTGAGCGTCAGGGGTACGACCACGGCGTTAGTCCACGCCGCGCCGCCTGCGATCACGATGCTCCCCGTGGGACGGAGGGTCGAGCCCCCTCCGGCACCACCGGCATTTTCGCCCGGGACCGTGGTGACGACGGTGCAACTCGCGCCCGTACCAGTGAGTGAACTGGTGCAGGTCATCTGCGGCACGTCCTGGTAGCCCCAGTTCTGCGTGAAGGTGATGGTGTAGACGCGCGCGTCCAGCTGCACGCCCACGTCCCCGGGGGCTATGTTGCTGAGCTGGTTGAGGGCGCGCCTCACGCTGCCCGCCCCCGTTGCGGGCGCGTTCCACGCGATGGCGGCCGTCGTCTGCCCGTTGAAGGTCAGGGTGAAGGTTCCGCCCGTAGTGCCGCTCGAGATGGTCACGGTCTGGACCTCGTTCGTGTTCACCGGGTTGTGCACGTACACGGTGCAGATGAGCGACGCGTTGGTGCCCGTGAGGCCCAGATCGTCGGTAGCCGTGTTCGTGATGGTGTAGTTGCCGTCCTGCGGGGACGACGGGAACGTGTGGGTCTGGACGGCTCCGCCGTTGGTCACCGGCGGTGTGCCGTCGCCGAAGTTCCAATCGATCTGCTGGACCGTCCCGTCGACGTCGGTGGCCACGACCGTGAAGCTGACCGGGTTGTTGACCCGCGATCCGCTGCTCCCGAGGGGCGTGGGGCAAGCCACCGTCGGGGCCTGATTCAGAACCACCGTGTGGGCACCCGGCACGTGCCCGATGGAGAACAGGGAGGTCTCCTTGTACTGACTGGTGCGATTCCTGTAGCGGTCGGTCCAGCTCACCACGATGGTCACGCGCTTGGCGTCGTGACCATGCGAGTCATCGATCCCGTCGCCATCTCCGTCCCTCGAGTCGTAGCCTCCGAGCCCATCGCCCGGCATGTCGACCCAGGTCACGTACTCGTAGACGTTGTAGCCAAGACCCCCCACGTTCTGCAGGAGGTGCGGAAGCCCCCCGGACACGCTGGTGACCAGCGGCTCGTAGGACACCTGGGCTCCAGCACCGTCCGCGTCATAGGTCGGGGCTCCCGAGTTGACCCAGTAGTCGGGGTTGTTCGTGTCGCTCGAATGCGAGAGCGATGCGTCCGTGAGACCCACGCTCGCGTAGGAGAGGGAACGGAAGCTCTCCATCTGGGCGCCGATGAGCGCCTCCGCCTGGGTTCGCTGCCTCGAGATCGCAGTGGTCTTCAATCCGAAGCTCAGGGCCTGGACCACGGAGAAAGCGCCAATGGCGAGGATCGTCGAGGCCACCAAGACCTCCACCAGCGTGAAGCCGCGCTCGTCGCGTTCCCGAGCGCGGAACCGCCCGAACCAGCCGATGCCCCTCACAGTCCTCCCGTCGAAGACTCCTCTAAGGTTTTTCGGCAGGCACGACAGCCACCTGAAGGGCCCGAACGGGCCATCTCGAGGGGTCCTGCGCGGGGCAAATGCCCTGGTCGCGAGCGGTCAAGAGAGTGGGGCATACGAGCCCCCGTGCACCCGGATGTCTCACCCACGCCGTCGAACGAGGCGCTGTTCCCGCCGGAGCTGCCGGGAGCGCCGGATATCGGGGCTTCCTCTTGCGCAGCGACCGCGTCGAAGGCCTGGTCCCGCCTAAGGAAAGGCGAGGGGCGGCCCCTAGGGGCCGCCCCTTCGCGGAACCGCGAAGCGGACTCTTTACCAGGTTCCGTCGCTGCTGTGATCAAACGCGGCAGCAGCCGCCCCGGTGCACACCGGGCTGGTGTCGTCCATGTTCTTGTAGGTCCCCGCGACCGCTGTGCCGGCACTCGCCGAGACGTCGGTGATGTAGTAGCACGTGCCGGTGGCCGACATCCTGGCCGCGCCCCAGATCGTGGCGCTCGTCGAGTCAACGCTCACGTTCGGAGCGGCCGTCGTCGAGGGTACCGCTGCCCCCACGAACGTCAGTGACGGCTCGCTGGCGCTCAGCGGGTGCGCCGGAGCAGCCCCGATCCCACAGTCACCGGCCGCTGGAGTCGTCCAGTTGTACGAGTCGTGGTCGGTGAAACAGACCTTCGCCGCGGAAATTGCGTTCCGCAGGTCCGACTGCGCCGCCCTGTCCTGGGCCCGCCTCCGAGCACCGAGGAACGTGGGCAGAGCGATGGCGATCAGGATGCCGATGATCAGAACGACCACCATCAACTCGATGAGGGTGAAGCCCTCTTCGTCCCTCCTGCGCTCCCAAAAGCGCTTGAGCATCTTCCTCACCTCCTCTCTTCCGTGTCGCGCGCGTTCACGTGACGCGCTGTTCCTCTTACGGTTTCGGTTCTACGAGCGCTTATCTGTACCCTAACCCAAGCCCCCTTCCGCCGAACGGTCCGAAGTGACCAGCCCACCTACCCTTTACTCGGTACGCTCTCCTACTTGACCAGGTTGATGATGTTGAACATCGGCATGTACAGAGAGATGACGGCCGCGCCGACCGCGCCGCCGATCACCGCTATTAGGAGCGGCTCGATCAGCGACGTGAGCGCATCCACCGCGGCCGTCACCTCGCTGTTGTAGAAGTCGGCCACCTTGTCGAGCATCACGTCGACTGCCCCGGTCTCCTCGCCCACGGCGAGCATCTGCACGACCATCGGCGGGAACACGGTGTGCTTCGACAGTGGCTTCGCGATCGACTCGCCCTCGCGGACGCTCCCCTGCACGTCGCTCACGGCCTTCGAGATGACCCGGTTGCCCACGGTCTCGCTCACGATGTCGAGGGCCTGGAGGATGGGCACGCCGGAGCGGAGCAGCATCCCCAAGGTGCTGGAGAAGCGAGCGAGGGCCGTCTTGTGGACGAGCGCCCCGAAGATCGGGGCCTTGAGCTTGAGGGAGTCGACCATCGCTCGTCCCGGCGGCGTCCGCTTGTACCGGCGGAACGCGAAGACTGAACCGACGACCAGGATGAGGAAGAGCCACCACTTGGTCCGGACGGCGTCCGACGCACCGAGGAGGATGCGCGTGGGCAACGGGAGCTTGCCGCCGAGCTGCGCGTAGATGCTCTTGAACTGCGGCACCACGAACAGCAGCATGGCGGACAGGATCAGCAGGACCAGCGATACGACGGCAACCGGATACGCCATCGCCGACTTTATCTTGCGGCGCAACTCAACGTCCTTCTCCATGTTGTCGGCGAGCCGGAGCAGGACGTTGTCCAGGACGCCGCCGGTCTCGCCGGCGCGAACCATCGCGACGTAGAGGTCACTGAAGGCCTTGGGGTGCTTCGACATCGCGCCGGAGAGCGACGACCCCTGCTCGACGTCGAGGCGCGCCGCCGTGAGAACCTTCTGGAGCTCCTTGTTCTCGGTCTGGTCGGAGAGGATCGAGAGCGCCCGCAGGATCGGCAGGCCCGAGTTCACCATCGTGGCGAACTGGCGGGAGAAGACCGAGAGGTCCTTCATCTTCACGTGGCCGGGGCGGAGGTTGATCTGCATGTTGAGACCGCGCCCGGCGCGGTTGACCTCGATGGGCGTGTAGCCCATCTCGCGGAGCTTCCTCATCACGAGGCCCTCGTTGTCGCCGATCAGCTGACCGGTGACGAGGTTGCCCGCCTTGTCGCGGACCTTGTACTCGTAGGTCTGCGGCATCTCAGCGCTCTTTCACGCCCACGTGACCACCGCTAGCCGCCGCCCCAACCGCCGCCCGCGGCCACACCGGCCGCCGCGGCCGCCCCGGCGCCGGCGCCGTACCCGGCGCCACCCCCGCCGATCAGGCGGTTGAGCTCCTCCGGGTCGTGACAGCGCTCGTACGCGAGCTGCTGGGTGATCTTCCCGGCCTTCACGAGGTTCGCGAGCGACTGGTCCATCGTCTGCATCCCGAACCGCCCGCCCGCCTGCATGATCGAGTAGATCTGGTGCACCTTCCCCTCTCGGATGAGGTTCCGCACCGCCGGCGTGCAGATCAGGATCTCGCAGGAAACCACCCTGCCCCGACCGTCCGCCGTCTGCAGGAGCTGCTGGGTCACGACGCCCTGCAGCGTCGTCGCGAGCTGCACGCGCACCTGCTGCTGCTGGTGCGGCGGGAAGACGTCGATCACGCGGTCGATCGTCTGCGGCGCGTCCTGAGTGTGCAGCGTGGCGAACACGAGGTGGCCCGTCTCGGCTGCGGTGATCGCCGTCGAGATCGTCTCAAGGTCCCGCATCTCGCCGACCAGGATGACGTCGGGGTCCTGGCGCAGGACGTGCTTGAGGGCCGGCGCGAACCCGTGGGTGTCGGAGCCGACCTCGCGCTGGTTCACGATGCACCTCTGGTGCTTGTGCAGGAACTCGATCGGGTCCTCCACGGTCATGATGTGCGCCGCCCGCTCGCGGTTCACGATGTCGACCATCGCCGCGAGGGTCGTCGACTTGCCCGAACCCGTCGGACCGGTCACGACGACGAATCCGCGCGGGTACCGCGCGAGGTCCGACACGACGCTCGGCAGCCCGAGCGTCTCGACCGACTTGATCTCGTACGGGATGAGCCGGAACGCCGCCCCGATCGAGTCCCGCTGGAAGTACACGTTCACGCGGAACCGAGCCTTGCCGATGAGCGCGTAGGACATGTCCAGCTCGAGCTCCTGCTCGAGGCGCTCGCGCATCTTCTGCGGCAGGATCGCGTAGATCATGCCCTGGAGCCCGCGCGGTGTGAGGATCGGGTACTCCTCCAGCCGCAGGAGGTCGCCGTGGAGCCGGATGACGGGCTGGCTCCCGGCGGTCAGGTGCAGATCGGACGCCCCCTTCTCCAGCACGATCTCCAGCAGCTCGGGAACGGGAACCTGCAGCTCCTCTTCGTCGGGAGCAAGCTGTGCCATCGCTACTTCACCACCCTCGCTATCTCCTCGATCGACGTTCGGCCACTGATCACCTTCTCCAGGCCGTCGTCGCGCAGGGTCAGCATCCCCTGCTCGATGGCGACCCGGCGGATGTCTTCGGACGACGCCTGCTCGACCGTCAGGCGTTCGATCTCCTCCGTTATCGGCATGACCTCGAACAGGCCGACCCGGCCGCGGTAGCCCGTGTTCGAGCAGAACGCGCACCCGCCCGGCCGGTAGACCTCCTTGATGTCGGGGATCCGCCACTCCGGGAATCCGGCCTCGAGCAGCTCCTGCGGCTCGGGCTCGAAGGGCTGCCGGCACCGCTCGCACAGGCACCGCGCGAGCCGCTGAGCCACCACGCAGTCGATGGCCGAGGCCACGAGGAACGTCTCCACCCCCATCTCGACGAGACGTGTGACGGCCGAGGCCGCGTCGTTCGTGTGGAGCGTGGACAAGACGAGGTGGCCGGTCAGCGCCGATTCGACGGCGATCATCGCCGTCTCGCGGTCGCGAACCTCGCCGATCAGGATGATGTCCGGGTCGGCGCGCAGGATCGACCGCAGCGCCGAGGCGAACGTGAGACCCGCCTTCGGGTTCACCTGGATCTGGTTCACGCCGGCCAGGCGGTACTCGACCGGGTCCTCGACCGTGATGATGTTCTTGTCGACGCTGTTCACGATGTTGAGGGTCGCGTACAGCGTGGTCGACTTCCCCGAGCCCGTCGGGCCGGTGACGAGGATGGCGCCGTACGGCCTGCGGAACGACTGCTCGTACTTCTTGAAGGAATCCTCGAGGAACCCCAGCTCGGAGAGCTGTATCAGCGCCTGGCTCTTGTCCAGGATGCGGATGACGACCTTCTCACCGAACACCGTCGGTAGTGTCGCGAGACGGAGGTCGAGGGCCTTGTTCGCCACGCGCAGCGACATACGACCGTCCTGGGGCACGCGCTTCTCGGCGATGTTGATGTCGGCCATGACCTTCAGGCGCGAGATCAGCCCGTTCTGGATGTTCTTGGGGGAGTGCATGACCTCGTGAAGCACGCCGTCGACGCGGAACCGGACGCGCACGTCCTTCTCCGTCGGCTCGATGTGTACGTCGGAGGCGCGGTCGGTGACGGCCTGGCTCATGATCGCGTTGACCAGCTTGACGATCGGGGCGTCCTCGAGGGCGGCCTCGATGTCGGCTTCCTCCTCGCCCTCGAGCTGGCTGGCGGCCTCGCTCGCGAGGGTCTCCACCTCGTCGCCCATCTGGTTGAACTTCTGGATCGCGGTCTCGACGTCGGAGGCCGTCGCGACCATCGGCACGACGTCGCGGCCGGTGACCGTGCGGATGTCGTCGAGCGCGTACACGTTCGCCGGGTCGGACATCGCGACGAGCAGCTTCCCGTCTCGCTCCCCGATCGGCAGCGCGCGGTATCGGCGCGCCAGCGTCTCGGGCAGCAGCAGCGTCGCCGACGGCTCCACCGGGTAGTCGGTGAGATCGACGAACTCGAGCCCCACCTGCTCGGCGAGGGCACGCACCAGGTCGCGCTCGTGGATGTAGCCGAGGTCGATCAGCACGCGGCCCAGCGACTTCGGCGTGTTGCGGTGCTCCTCGAGCGCGTGGTCGAGCTGCTCGGTCGTGATGAGCTCCTGCTCGAGCAGGATCTGCCCGAGCTGCTTCGGCTTGCGCTTCGCGGTCACCATGCCGTGCTAGGCCCTTCGGTCAGGTCGTTCGGTCAAAGGTCGCTTCATGCTTCGTCATCGTTCCCGTGCTCCTGAAGCAGCTTGTGGAACTCCCGTGCCAGGAGCACCCTGTCGACCTCCTCCTCCTCCGCGGAGGTCTCGGCGGGGATCGGAGAGGTTGTCTCGGGGGTCGCCGGGGCCTCGGGGACCCGGAGTGGCCCGGGACGGCTCCGCTCGTCCTCGGCCTGGAGCAGGCACGCCTCCATCTCGTCGATGACCAGACCCGGACGGACGCTCATCCCGGTCAGGGCGAACGCCGCGTACGGGCCCCGCCGCACGTAGCACCAGGCCTCGAGGCCGAACTCGACGAAGCCCTTCTCGGGCTCGCCGAGCGCGGCGAAGCGCAGCCAGGCGGCTTTGACGAGGGCCTCATCCTCCTCCGGGTACGAACCCAGCACCAGGCCGTCCCGCGACAGGATGAGGCAGCCTCGCAACTCGCCGACGCCGACCGCAACGCGTGCCGCGAGAGCGGTGAAGTCTTCCATAGAGGCCTACTCCCCCCAGACTAATCGGGGAGGGCCGATGCGCACTTGAGTCTGATGGGGCAAGGGGTGCCGGTCAAGGAGGGCCAGGAGGTGCCGGCGTCGCGGGCCCCGGTTCGGTCAGGGCCGCAAGCGCCGCGGCCGACATGACGTCGAGGTTCGGCGCCTGCCCGGTCCACAGCTCGAACGAGAGCGCGGCCTGGTGGAGCAGCAGCCCGAGCCCGCCGAAGGCGGTTGCTCCGGCGCCCCTAGCGGCCACGAGCAGCGGCGTCACGCTCGGCCGGTAGAGCAGGTCGACCACCATGGTGTCGGGGCCGAGCGGCGGGAGCGGCAGGGCCTCACCTTCCGCGCCGAGCGGAGTGGCGTTGACCAGCAGATCGACGGGGTAATCCGCGGCGGCGGCGAACGCGACGACCGTGAGCCGGGTGGCGAGGCCCTCGAGCGTCGCGCGCACGCCGTCGGCCCTCGCCGGGTCGCGGACGGCGACCGTCAGCGTCGCCAGACCGTCGCGAGCGAGCGAGAGCGCGCAGGCACGTGCCGCCCCCCCGGCGCCGTAGAGCAGGGCCGTCCGCCCCGCCGGGTCGAACCCCGCGTCGCCGCGGAGGAACCGGCCGAAGCCGGGCGCGTCGGTGTTGTGCCCTCTCAGGCCGTTCGGCGCACAGACGATCGTGTTGACCGATCGAAGGCGCTCGGCGTCCTCGGACAGGTCGCCGATCAGATCCGCCGACTCGGTCTTGTGCGGCATGGTCACGTTCGCGCCGGCGAAGCCGAGCGCCGCGAGGCCGGCGAGGGCCTGCGGCAGGGCACCGGGCGGCACCGGGAGCGCGACGTAGACCCAGTCAAGACCCATCGCCTCGAAGACCGCGTTGTGGATCGTCGGCGAGAGGCTCCCCGAGACCGGCCAGCCGATCACGCCGGCCGTCCTGGTGGCGCCGCCAATCCGCGTGCCCTGCCCCTCGCCCACGACCGTCACCCCAGGCAGGCCTGAACGTTCCGCAGGTGCTGCTCGTAGGTCACCGCGAACCTGTGGTGCCCATCGGCCCCGCAGAGCACGTAGTAGAGGTAGTCGGTCTTCGCCGGGTCAAGCGCGGCCTCGAGCGAGGGCAACCCCGGGCTCGAGATCGGCGTCGGCGGCAGGCCCATGTGCAGCCGGGTGTTGTACGGGCTGTCGTGCCGCAGGTCGGACTCGGACAGCTGCCCGTCGGGCGTCGGGTCGTCGTACAGGAGAGTGGCGTCGATCCCGAGGGGCATGCCCTTGTCGAGCCGGTTGTAGATGACGCCGGCGATCAGCGGCCGGTCGCGCTGCACCCTGGCCTCCTCTTCGATCATCGAGGCGATGATCACGACCTCGTAGGGCGTGACGCCGAGCCGCTCGGCGTTCCGCCAGGGCAGGTCCTTCACCTCGGTCCCGAACTCGTCGAGCAGGCGCCGGACCACGTCGGCGGCCGTCGTCCCGTCCTTCGTGAACTGGTAGGTCAGTGGGAAGAGGAACCCCTCCGTCGAGGCGGTGCCCTTGGGCAGGTAGGGCGGCAGGGACCACTCGCCGGAGTTCGCGGCCGCGAGGAACTCCTTCTGGGGGATGCCGAGCTCCTCCTGGACGCGCTCGGCGATCTGCGTGAGGCGGTAGCCCTCGGGGATCGTGAGGCGCACGGTTAGCACCGGGGGCGGCGACGACAGGATCAGGAAAGCCGCGTGCGGGGTCATGTTCGTCGTGAGCTGGTAGGTCGCGGCGCGGATCCGGTCCTCCAATCCGTCCTCGCGCAGCAACCATCCCGAGACCATCCCGCAGCGGAGGACGCCTTGCTCGTGCAGGGCATCGGCGACCTCGGAGCCGCTCGCGCCCTCGGGGACCGTGAACGTGAGCGGGGTCCGCGGACCGGACGCGCCCTGACACCAGGAGTAGTAGCGGGAGGCCGAGAAGGCGAGCCCGCCGGCCAAGAGGAGGAGCGCCAGGAACACGACGAGCCCGGCGAGCCCCCAGCGGCGGTGCTGCTTCGGGGGTTCGGTCTCGGGCTTCGTGGGAGCGATCTCGAGCATCCGGTGACGGAGCATACCCGCCGTGTCGCCGGAGAGGGGTTCAGCCCGCGGGCAACCCGTCCAGGTAGGACTGGAGGATCACGGCCGCGGCGGAGCGGTCGACGGCGCGGCGGCGCCGGCGTGACTTCGCGCCGGCCTCCTTCAACGCGCGGTCGGCCTCGACGGTCGACAGACGCTCGTCGTGCAGGACGACCGGGATCTCAAGGAACGCGCGGAGGGCCTCGGCGAACCCCTCGGCCTGCTCGGCGCGGGTGCCGGCCTCACCGGACATGCGGAGCGGATGGCCGACGACGACCAGACCGACGTCGAGCTCGGCAACGAGCTTCGCGATCGCCTTCAGGTCGCCGGGGGCGCCGGTGTGGACGGTGCCGAGCGGCACGGCGACGCGCCGGTTCGGGTCGGAGACCGCGACGCCGATCCGCACGTCCCCGAGGTCGAGCCCGAGGATGCGGCCGGGCTCAGGCACCGCGGGTCAGGAGCTCCTCGAGGCGCGCCGGGATCGCGCCGATCACGTCCTTCACGGCCTCGCCCCTCGGCCCACCCGCGAACCCGAGGGTCGGCTTGCCGCCGGCGCCGCCGCCGATCGCCTTCGCGGCCTGCTCCAGGAGGAGCGCCGCGGTCACCCCGCGCGCGACCAGGTTCTTGCTGCAGGCGGCGACGATCAGCGCCTTGCCGTCGGCGTCGCTGCCGAGCACGACCGCGGCGCCGTTCTCGCCCTCGAGCTTCCCGACGGCGCCCTGGGCGAGCTCGCGGAGCTCGTCGGCGCTCGCCCGCTCCGGGGACGCGACGAGCGGCACGCCGGCCACCGGCGTCGCCCGGCCGGCGATCCGCTCGACGCGCGCTTTCACGTCGCCCTTGCGGACCTTGCCGAGCTCGCTCTCGAGGCGCTTCACCTGCTCGACGAGCTGTCGGGCGCGCCCCGGAGCCGTGTGCGGGTCCCCCGCGCCGAGCGCCTGCACCACCGCGTGGAGCAGCTCGCGCTCGACGTTGATCTCCTTCAGCGCGTCGGGTCCGACGAGCGCCTCGACGCGGCGCATGCCGGCGCCGATGCTCGCCTCGCCGAGGATCCGCACGAGGGCGACGTTGCCCGTTCGCGAGACGTGCGTGCCGCCGCACAGCTCGGTCGAGTAGTCCCCGACCTCGACGACGCGGACGAACCCGCCGTACTTCTCGCCGAACAGCGCGATCGCGCCCTGGTTCTTCGCCTCGTCGAACGTCGTCTCGTAGATGCGGACCGGCTGGTCCTCAGCGAGGCGGCGGTTCACGATCTCCTCGGCCTGCTCGAGGACGTCGCGCGGCACCTGCGAGTGATGCGGGAAGTCGAAGCGCAGCCGACCCGGCGCGACGAGCGACCCGGCCTGGCGCGCGTGCTGACCGAGCACGTTCTTCAGCGTCCAGTGCACGACATGGGTCGCGGTGTGCGCGCGGGCGGTGGCCTCGCGCCTGACCTCGTCGACCTCGGCACGCGCCTCCTCACCCTCGCGCACTTCGCCCGACTGGACGATGCCGGCGTGCACGATCGTCTCGCCGGGGCCCCACTGCGCGTCGACGATCCGAACGACGCCGCCGGACGTTCTCACGTAGCCGTGGTCGCCGATCTGGCCGCCGGACTCCGCGTAGAACGGCGTGCGGTCCAGGATCAGCCGGACCTCTCCGCCCTCGCCGGCGACGTCCGCGCGTCCGGCGTCCGTCAGGACCGCCAGCACGCGACCCTCGGCGTCGAGCGTCTGGTAGCCGAGGAACTCGGTGCCTCCGGCCGAGGCCGCGACCTCGACGAGATCCTCTCCGAGGCGCTCCTTCTTCGCGGCCTTCTTCGCGCGACCCTTCTGCTCGGCCATGAGGGCCTCGAAGCCCTCCTCGTCGACCGAGAGGCCCACGTCCTCGACCAGCTCGCGCGTGAGCTCCTTCGGGAAGCCGAAGGTGTCGTGCAGCTTGAACACGAGTTCACCAGGGATGACCTTCGGAGAGGGCACGTCAGCCTTCGCTTCCACGGTCGAAACCCGCACCAAGGCATCGACTCGCTCCTCCAGCAGCGCCATGCCCTGCCGGAGCGTGGCGGCGAAGCGCTCCTCCTCCGAGGTCGCGACCTGCTCCACGTAGGCGCGGTTCTCGACGAGCTCCGGGTAGACGTCGCCGAGGATACCCACGGTCGTCTCGACCAGCCGGGGCATCACGTCGCGCTCGATCCCCAGGCGCCGCGCGTGGCTGACGACCCGGCGCAGCATCCTCCGGAGCACGTAGCCGCGGCCCTCGTTCGAGGGCAGCACGCCGTCGGCGATCAGGAAGGTCGTCGCGCGCCCGTGTTCGGCGATGATGCGGAGGGAGACGTCGGCTTCCTCGTCCCTCCCGTATCGCTTGCCGGAAAGCGACTCCCCCACCTCGACGAGCGGCCGCATCAGGTCGGTCTCGAAGAAGGAGTCGAGGTCGTCCAGCACGGTCGCGAGGCGCTCGACGCTCGCGCCGGTGTCGATGTTCTTCGCCGGCAGCTCTCCGAGGACCGTGGCGCGGTCGTCGACCTCGTCCTCCATGAAGACGTGGTTCCAGACCTCCAGGTAGCGCTCCTCGTCGACCGCCGGACCGCCCTCGGGCCCGTACTTCGGGCCGCGGTCGACGAAGATCTCCGAGCAGGGGCCGGCGGGGCCGGCCGCGTGGGTCCACCAGTAGTTGTCGGCCTTGCCGCGGCGGACGATCCGGTCGCTCGGGATCCCGATGTCCTCCCAGATCCCGATCGTCTCCTCGTCGCCCTCGAACACGGTCACCCACAGGCGGTCGGGCTCGACGCCGAACACCTCGGTCACGAGCTCGAAGCCCCAGCCGCACGACTCGCGCTTGAAGTAGTCGCCGAAGGAGAAGTTCCCAAGCATCTCGAACATCGTGAGGTGCCGGGCGGTGTGGCCGACGTTGTCGATGTCCACGGCCCGGAAGCACTTCTGCACGGTGGTGGCGCGCGGGAACGGCGCCGGCGAGTGCCCCAGGAAGTACGGGATGAACTGGTTCATCCCGGCGTTCGTGAGCAGCAGCCCCGACTCGGGCGGCGGGATCAGCGAGGACGAGGGCACCCGCCTGTGGCCGCGCTCCTCGTAGAAGCGCAGGAACGTCTCGCGGATCTCTCGGCCTTCCATCGGGAAGGCGAGTCTACCCTCTAGGGGTGGAGCCCCCGCGGAGCTCCTCCTCCTTCCCGCGCATCGCGCGCTTGCCTTCGGCGATGGACTCGGAGACGAGCTTGGAGAGTTCCAGGATGCCGCCTCGCGCCTCGCGCGCGAGCGTCGACGGCGCGACCTTATCGGCCTGCTTGCGGGCGAAGCGAGCCACCACGACGGCGCCGACGGCGCCGGCTCCCAGGCCGACGGCCAGCCAGAACAGTCGTCTCACTTCTTCCCCCTGCTCCTCTTCCGTCTGCTTCTCTTCCGACCGCTGCTGTTCCCACCGCTCTTGCCCCCGCGGAACCGCGACGCGGCCTTCGAGACACCCGCCCCGAACGAGATCAGCTTGATCAACGGGCTGGAAGCTGCCTGTTCGACCAGGCCGGACACCTTCTCGATCCGCTTCACGACCTCACCCGCCGACACCAGCATCTCGTCGACGCGGTCGAGCTCGCGGTTCGTGCGCTCGACGGTGCCCTTGACCTCGGAGAGCAGTGGCAGGGTCTCCTCGCGGATGCCGTCGATGAGGAGCTTCGTGCTCTCGAGCGTGCGGAACATGTTGATGAGCACGACGCAGAGGAACAGGACGAGCAGCCCCCAGAAGGCCGCGAGGATGATGAGAGCGACGTCTCCCGAGCTGGCGGCGATGACGGTCATGGCGTTCTCCTTTGTCGACGGCTCGATCCGGACCGGTTCGCGCATCATACCTACGGCGCCGCAACGCCTGCCGAGCGATGGACGCTCCCGGTCGGACCGAGCTCAGGGGGCTTCCTCGCCCTCCCCGGAAGGTTCGTAGTAGCGCTTGCCGCGGAACCGGACCGGCCGGTACTCCTGCTCGACGCGGTGGCTCGGGTAGTCGTGCGGGTACCTGTAGTCCTTCCCGTGGCCGAGCTGCCGGGCGGTCGGGGTGCTCGTGTCGCGCAGGTGCAACGGGACCGGGTCGCTCGAGGCCGCGTCCTCCTGGGCCCGCCCGAGGGACACGACCACGCTGTTGGACTTCGGGGCGCGGGCGAGGTAGATGGCGGCCTCGGCCAGGTTCAGGCGCGCCTCGGGGAGCCCGACGTACTCGACGGCCTGCGCGGCGGCGACGGCGACGAGCAGCGCCCTCGGGTCGGCGAGGCCGATGTCCTCGGACGCGTGCACGACCATGCGTCGCGCGATGTAGCGCGGGTCCTCCCCCGCCTCGAGCATCCGCGCGAGCCAGAAGAGCGCGGCGTCGGGGTCCGAGCCGCGGATGCTCTTGATGAACGCGCTTATGACGTCGTAGTGGGCGTCGCCCTGCCGGTCGTAGACGATGGCCTTCTTCTGGACGGCGTCGGCCGCGCGGGCGAGTTCGACGGTGACCTCTCGCGCCGACCGCGCGGACAGGACCGCAGCCTCGAGGCCGGTGAGCGCGATGCGGGCGTCGCCGCCGGCGACCTCGATCAGGTGGTCGAGCGCCTCGTCGGTCACCTCGACGCCTGACTTGCCGAGCCCGCGCTCGGGGTCGGCGAGCGCCCGATGCAGCACCGTCCGGAGCTCGTCGGGCGCGAGCGGCTCGAGGCGCAGAAGCAGGCAGCGCGAGAGCAGCGGCGTGACGAGCGAGAAGTACGGGTTCTCGGTCGTTGCGCCGATCAGCGTGATCGTGCCGTTCTCGACCGCCGGCAGCAGCACGTCCTGCTGAGCCTTCGACCAGCGGTGCACCTCGTCGATGAACAGGACCGTGCGGAACAGGCCGCCGCGAGCGCCCTCCATCACCTTCCGCGCGTCGGCGACGCCGGAGGCGACGGCCGACAGCTGCACGAGCTCGGCACCGACGGCGTGGGCGAGCAGGTACGCGAGCGTGGTCTTGCCGGTCCCCGCGGCGCCCCACAGCAGGACCGACGGCAGGTGCCCGCCCTCGAGCAGCTCCGTGAGCGCCTTGCCGGGGCCGAGCAGGTGCGTCTGGCCCACGAACTCGTCGAAGGACCGGGGCCGCATCCGCGTCGCGAGCGGAACCTCGGCCACGTGACGCCTCCTACTCGGAGCGCGACTTCGGCTGCCCCGCGAGCCTGATGCCGAGCTCGCGCAGCTGCTCCTCGGTCGCCGGCGCCGGCGCTCCGGTCAGCGGGTCTTGGCCCGACTGCGCCTTCGGGAACGCGATCATGTCCCGGATCGCTTCCTTCCCGGCCATGAGCATCACGATCCGGTCGAGCCCGAGCGCGATCCCGCCGTGCGGCGGCACGCCGTAGCGGAACGCGCGGAGCAGGTGCCCGAACTGCTCCTCGGTCTGCTCGGGGGTGAGACCGAGCACCTCGAACACCTTGCGCTGCACCTCGGGCCGGTGGATCCGGATGCTCCCTCCGCCCAGCTCGAACCCGTTCAGCACGAGGTCGTACCCGCGACTCGTCGCCGTCTCGGGGGCAAGGTCGTCGGACGCGGGCGATGTGAACGGATGATGCACGCTCACCCACTTGCCTTCGTCGTCGCTCCACTCGAACAGCGGGGGCTCGACCATCCAGCAGAACGCCCACTCTCCCTCGCGGGCGAGGTTCAGGCGGGCGGCCATCTGCCGGCGCAGGCCGTCGAGCGCGACGTTGGCGCGATCCGCCCGGTCGGCCACGATCAGGACGAGATCGCCGGGGTTCGCGCCGGTCGCGGCCAGGAGGCCGGTCACCTCGTCGGACGAGAAGTGCCTCTCGACCGGCGAGCGCACGCCTCCCTCCTCGACGGCGATCCACACGAGGCCTGCGGCGCCCCGCTCCTTCGTGACCTGCACCAGGTCGTCGAGCTCCTTCCGCGAGAGCTGCGCGCCGCCGGGCGCCGCCAGGCCCTTCACGATGCCGCCCGACCCGAGCACGGAGGCGAACGCGAGGAACCCGGTGCCGGCGAAGACCGGCGCGAGGTCGGCCGTCTCCATGCCGTAGCGCAGGTCCGGCTTGTCCGTGCCGTACCTCGCGAGCATGTCGCCGTGCGTCATCCGCGGGAACGGCGTCGGGACCTCGACACCCTGAGTCTCGCGCACGATCCGGGCCATGAGCGGCTCGGTCACGGCGATGACGTCCTCCTCCGTCACGAACGACATCTCGACGTCGAGCTGCGTGAACTCGAAACCGCGGTCGGCGCGCGGGTTCTCGTCGCGGAAGCAGCGGACGATCTGGTAGTAGCGATCCTGGCCGGCGACCATCAGCAGCTGCTTCAGTTGCTGCGGCGACTGCGGCAGTGCGTAGAAAGTCCCCGGCCACAAGCGCGACGGCACGAGGAAGTCGCGCGCGCCTTCCGGCGTGCTCCGCGTGAGGTACGGGGTCTCGATCTCGACGAAACCCCGTTCGTCCATGTGCTCGCGGATGAGGTGGTTGATCGTGTGCCGAAGCCGCAGGATGCCCGTCATCTCGGGGCGGCGGAGGTCGAGGTACCGGTAGCGCAGCCGCAGGTCCTCCGAGGCCTCGATGCGATCCTCCACCGGGAACGGCGGCGTGTCGGCCGCGGCGAGCACCTCGATCGTCGCCACCACCACCTCGATCTCGCCGGTCGGCAGGTTCGGGTTCACCGTGCCTTCCGGCCGCGGCCGGACCGCGCCGACCACCCGGACGACCGACTCGCCTTTCAGGTCCTGCGCGGCCGCGTGCGCCTCCGGCGCATCCGTCGGGTGGAACACCAGCTGCACGATGCCCTCGCGGTCGCGGAGGTCGACGAACGTCACGCCGCCGTGGTCCCGCCGGCGGGCGACCCAGCCGCAGAGCGTCACCTCTGCGCCGGCGTGCTCCGCGCGGAGCGCGCCGCACGCGTGGGTACGCATGGTGGTCGACAGGTCGGGCATCTCAGGCATCCGGCCTCGTCATCCGGCTCGCCACGTCGCCGCGCGGCACGGTCTCCTCGACGCCGTCCGCGAGCCGCCGGAGCGTGACCGTGCCATCGGCCACCTCGCGCTCGCCGAGGATCGCGACGAACCCGGCTCCGGCCCGGTCGGCCGTCCGCAGCTGCCCCTTGAGCGAACGCTCGTCGAACGCCATCTGCGCGGGTACGCCGGCCGCGCGCAGCTCGCGCACGAGCTCGCCGCCCGAGCGACGCGCCTCGGCGCCCATCGTCACGACGAACACGCCGCACACAGCCTCGGCTGCGCCCCCGCCCTCCTCCTTCATCGCGAGCAGGATCCGGTCGAGCCCCAGGGCAAACCCGACGCCGGGCGTCGCCGGCAGCCCGAGCAGCTCCGCGAGCCCGTCGTAGCGACCGCCGCCGCCGAGGCTCGCCTGCCCCTCCGGTAGGACCGGGCTCACATACTCGTAGGCCGTGCGCACGTAGTAGTCGAGGCCTCGCACGAGCGTGTCGACGCGCTCCCACGCGAGGCCGGCCTCGTCGAGTCCGCGAAGCACCCCGTCGAAGTGCTCGCGGCACCCGTTGCACAGGTGGTCGCGTATCCTCGGCGCCTCGCGCGCGACGTCGCGGCACGCGTCGTCCCTGCAGTCGAGCACCCGTAGCGGGTTGTCCGCGTAGCGCTCCTTGTGCTCGTCGTGCAGGCGTCCGCGGTTCCTCTCGAGGTACGCGAGCAGCGTCTCGCGGTACGCGGGACGGCAGCTCGCGTCTCCGATGCTGTTCACCTCGAGGCGGACGTCTCGAAGCCCGGCCCGGCGCAGGTACTCGGCACCGAGCACGATCGTCTCGACGTCGGCGCCGGGTAGTTCGGTGCCGAGCACCTCGACGCCGAGCTGGCGGAACTCGCGGAGCCGCCCCTTCTGCGGACGGCCGTAGCGCCACATCGCCTCGACGTAGTAGCCCTTGAACGGCAGGCTCGCGCCGGAGGTCACGACGGCGCGCACGACCGGCGCCGTCCCCTCCGGACGGAGCGTCAGCGAGCGGTGGCTCTTGTCCTCGAACGTGTACATCTCCTTGCGGACGACGTCGCTCGACTCCCCCGACGTGTGCGCGAAGACCTCGGTCGCCTCGAAGGCCGGCGTCTCGACGTAGCGGTAGCCGTAGAGCACGGCGAGCGCGTGCGCCTCCTCGTAGAGTCGCCGCATCGCCTCCGACGCCGGCGGCAGCAGGTCCGCGGTCCCCCGCGGCGGCGCGAACCCCATCAGAGCCCCCGCAGGAATGGGTTGCGGACCCGCTCCCTGCCGACGGTCGTGCGGGGGCCGTGGCCCGGGAGGACGTCGAGCTCGTCCGGGAGCAGGAGGAACCTCTTCAGGCTGCGCGTCATGTGGGCCGAGGACGAGTTCGGGAAGTCGCTGCGCCCGATCGCCCCTGCGAACACGAGGTCGCCGGAGCAGATCCACCCGTCGGTCCTGAAGCAGACGCTGCCCGGCGTGTGACCCGGCGTGTGCACGACCTCGATCGCGAACCCGCCGAAGGTGAGCACGTCGCCGTCCGCGATCGTGCGCACGTCCTTCACGGGCACCGGCGGCGCCTCGTAGCCCGCCCCCCAGGCGACCGGGTCGATGAGCGCCGGGACGTCGGCCTCGTGGATGTAGAACGGCAGGCCGTCACCGCAGAACGCGTCCGCCGAGCCGACGTGGTCGAAGTGCCCGTGGGTCGCGAGCACGGCGACCGGGCGCTTGCCCTCGGCCTCCAGCATCGCCTGGACCCGATCAGGCGAGAACCCGGGGTCCACGACGACGGCGTCGTCTGACCCGTCGGCCGCTATCAGCCAGCAGTTCGAGTCGAACGGGTTGTCAGATAGAACGTCCAGGTACATCGGGCGGTCATCGTATCCGATGGCGGCCCGGGGACGTGCCGCTACAGCCCGGGGGCGAGCCGGCTACAGCCCGGCGGCGTCGATCCAGAGCGTCACGGGACCGTCGTTCACGAGCTCGACCTCCATGTGCTCGCGGAACGCCCCGCGCCGCACCGTCGCGCCCCGCGCCTCGAGCGCTCGGGCGAACGCCTCCACACGGTCCTCGGCGATCTCCGGTGGCGCCGCTCCGTCCCACGAGGGACGCCGTCCCCTCTTCACGTTGCCGTAGAGGGTGAACTGGGGCACGAGCAGGATCTCCCCGCCGACATCCGACAGCGACCGGTTCATCTTGCCCTGCTCGTCCTCGAACACCCGCAGGTTGAAGACCTTCTCCGCCAGGCGGTCATACTCGCCGAACCCGTCGTCCTTCCCGATCCCAACCAGGAGCAGGAACCCGCGACCGATCTCAGCAACCGTCCGACCGTCCACGCGCACCGCCGCGCGAGACACCCGCTGGAGCAGGACGCGCATGCCTATCTCGGCACGACGCGGTAGGCGTCGTACACGCTCTCGATCTTCTTCACGGCGGCGAGCACCCCCGACAGGTGCGTGATGTCGGCCAGTTCGAAGGTGAACCGGAGCGTCGCGACGCGGTCGCGGCCGAGTGTCGATGTCGCCGAGATGATGTTCACGTGGTGATCGGACAGCACGGTCGCCACGTCGGAGAGCAACCGGGTGCGGTCGAGGGCCTCGACCTGGACCGACACGACGAACGAGGTCGACTTGCCGGCCCGCCACGTGACCTCGATCAGCCGCTCGGGCTCCTTCGACAGCGCCTTCGTGTTCGGGCAATCGGTCCGGTGGACGGAGACCCCCTGGCCGTGCGTGACGAACCCCATGATCTCGTCGCCCGGCACCGGCGTGCAGCACCGCGCGAGCTTCACCCACACGTCGGCCGAGCCCGGCACGACGATGCCGGAGCTGATGTCCGGTCTCTCGATCCGCACCGGTCGCGCGAGCGGGACCTGGGTGACGTCCTCTTCGGTGGTGCCGGTCACGATCCGCGACAGCCGCGCGATGATCGACTGCGGCGAGACGTGCCCCTCCCCGACCGCGATGTAGAGCGACTCCAGGCTCGGGAACTTCATGTCCTCGGCGACCCGCTCGAGGGTCTCCTCGGTCGCCAGGCGCTTGAAGGGCACGTTCTGCTTGCGCATCGCCCGCTGCAGCGCATCGCGGCCCTCGTCGAGCGCGTCCTCCCGGCGCTCCCGCGAGAACCACTGCCGGACCTTCGTACGCGCCCGCGGCGTGACGACGAACTTCAGCCAGTCCTGCGACGGTCCCTCGCCCTGCGCCTTCGACGTCAGGATCTCGACGGTGTCGCCGGTGCGCAGCTCGTAGTCGAGCGGGACCAGCCGCCCGGAGACCTTCGCGCCGATCGTCCGGTGGCCGACCTCCGTGTGGACCGCGTACGCGAAATCCACCGGCGTCGAGCCGGCCGGCAGGTTCATCACGTCGCCCTTCGGCGTGAACACGAAGACCTGGCCGCCGTAGAGGTCGATCTTCAGGCTCTCCATGAACTCGCGCGGATCCGCCATCTCCTTCAGCCACTCGAGCATCTGCCCGAGCCACGCCATGTCGGTGGCTTCCTTCGACTTCTTCCCGTCGCGCCCCTCCTTGTAGCGCCAGTGCGCAGCCACGCCGAACTCGGCCGTGCGGTGCATCTCACGCGTACGGATCTGGATCTCGAGGGGGCTGCCGCCCGGACCGACCACCGTCGTGTGCAGCGACTGGTACATGTTGGACTTAGGCATCGCCACGTAGTCCTTGAAGCGGCCGGGCACCGGCTTCCACAGCGAGTGGATGGCGCCGAGCGCCGCGTAGCAGTCGCGCACGGAGTCCGCGAGCACTCGGATCCCGACGAGGTCGTAGATCTCGTTGAACTCTTTGCCAACCACGACCATCTTCTCGTAGATGGAGTACAGGTGCTTCGGGCGCCCCTCGACCTCGGCCTTGAGTCCCGCCTCGCGCAGGCGCGTGCGTGCGGCCTCGAGCACCGAGTCGATGTACTGCTGGCGCTCGCCGCGGCGCTTCTCGACGAGGTTCGCGATCTCGCGGTACGGGCCCGGGTGGAGCGTCTTGAACGACAGGTCCTCGAGCTCCCATTTGATCTGCTGGACACCGAGGCGGTGCGCGAGCGGCGCGTAGATCTCGAGGGTCTCGGTCGCGATGCGTGCCTGCCGGTCGGGCGCCAGCGGCGAGAGCGTGCGCATGTTGTGGAGCCGGTCCGCGAGCTTGATCAGCAGGACCCGGATGTCGCCCGCCATCGCGACGATCATCTTGCGGACGTTCTCGGCCTGTTCCTGCTCGCGGCTCTTGGACTCGATCGCCTCGAGCTTGGTCAGCCCGTCCACGATCCCGGTGACCTCGGCGCCGAACCCCTCCTTCAGATCGTCCAGTGAGACGTCGGTGTCCTCGGCGACGTCGTGGAGCAGGGCGGCGACCAGCGTCGTCGTGTCCAGTCCGAGGTCGGCGAGGACCTGCGCCACCGCGGTCGGATGCTCGACGAAGTCCTCCCCGGACAGGCGCTTCTGGCCGGCGTGGGCGGCCTCGGCGAACTGCGCGGCGCGCCGGATCACCCCGAGATCGGCCTTCGGGTTGTACCGCTTGACGGTCCGCAGGAGCGCCTCGACGCTCTCGCGCTGCGTCTCGGGCTCGCCGCCCTGGCCGGGGCGCAGGCGCGAGAGGATGCCGCCACGGCGTTCGGCCCTGGTCTCCTCGCGGCTGTCCACGGCACGCTCCTCCTCGGAAGGTCAGTGTAGCCGCGGTGCTCGGCAGCGCCGGCAGCCGTGCGCGGCGGAACGCGCGGTGCGAGAGACTCCGACCTAGTAGCTGATCAGCGTGAAGAGGTCGTACCCGTCGATCCGGTCGCGGCCCTTCAGGAAGCCGAGCTCGATCAGGCACGCGATGCCGACGACCTTGCCGCCGATCCGCTCGACGAGGTCGGCCGTGGCCTTCGCGGTGCCGCCGGTCGCGAGCACGTCGTCGACGATCAGGACCCGCTCCCCCGGCGCCACGGCGTCCTTGTGGATCTCGAGCGTCGCCGTGCCGTACTCGAGCGAGTACTCGGCCGCCTCCGTGTCCCACGGCAGCTTGTCCTTCTTGCGGACCGGGACGAACCCGGCGCCGAAGTGGTACGCGACCGGCGAGGCGAGGATGAACCCGCGCGCCTCGATCCCCACGACCTTGTCGACGTTGCCGCGCCCGAAGTGCACGACGATCAGGTCGATCACCGTCGAGAACGCGATCTCGTCCGCGAGGAGCGGCGTGATGTCCTTGAAGACGACCCCCTCCTGGGGGAAGTCGGGGACGTCGCGGATCAACGACGTGAGCTGCTCGATGTCCACGGCTACCTCTTCCTCTTCTTCCCGGAAGACTTCTTCTTGCTCTTCGGCCGCGGGCGGGACCCGCTCTGGCCGCTGCGGGCCGTCGCGCGGGTTGCAGCCGCCGCCCCGACCGTCGCCGGCGCCGCCGTCGCCGCACCCTGGCGACCGCCGCCTGTCGTCGTCGCGGCCGGCAGGGGCCCGCGCTCCCGCACCGCCTGGAGACGGCGCTCGGCGGACGGCTTCGCCTCATGGCGGGCCCGCAGCTGCACGTACCGCGGCTCCCGCTCCTTCAGCACCGCCAGGATCGGTGAGGCGACGAAGATCGACGAGTAGGCGCCGGTGATGACGCCGATGAGCATCGCGAACGCGAAGTCCTTCAACGTCACGCCGCCGAACAGCAACAGCGACAGGATCGGCAGGACCACGACGAGAGAGGTGTTCACCGAGCGCATGAACACCTGGTTCACCGAGGTGTTCACGACGCCCGAGTACGTGTCCTTCGCGAGCATCGCCGGCGACTCGGTGTTCTCCTTGATCTTGTCGAAGATGACCACGGTGTCGTAGATGGAGAACCCGAGGATCGTCAGGATCGCGATGACCGTGGCCGGCGAGACCTGCCGGCCGGTCAGCGTGTACACGCCGGCCGTGATGACGACGTCGTGGATCATCGCGCCCTGCGCGCCGATCGCCATCTTCCACTCGAAGCGGAACGTGATGTACAGGGTGATCGCGATCAGCACGACGATCAGGCCGACCACCGCCTGCCGGGTGATCTGCTTGCCCCAGGTCGGCCCGACGACCTTGACGCTCACGTCCGACGCCGACACGCCGGCCTGCTTCGCGAGGGCATCGACCAGCTGCGCGCGCTGGTCGGCCGTGAGGTCGGTGAGCGAGGTCGTTCGGACGGAGATCTGGTTCCCGCCGACGATCTGCACCTCGGCCTCGGACCGGTTGTACGGTGCCCCCGCGAGCAACGACTGCACGGCCGCGGCCGACACACCGTTCTTGTCCTCGTACACGATCTGCGTGCCGCCGTTGAAGTCGATCGAGTAGTTCAGCCCGCGGAAGAACAGCCCGACGATCGAGAGCAGGATCACCGTGCCTGAGAGCAGGAACCACCACTTCTTGTGCTCGATGATCCGGAAGCGCGGGACCCGATAGCCCCGGAAGGTGTGGATGGCCTCGCTCCAGTTCACCTCGAACCCCCAGCGACCGGGACCGTCGCGGCCGGAACGTCGGCCGCGACGCCGCTCGAGAGGCCGAAGCCCCGGAGCGAGACCAGCGTCTCGCTCCGGGCGATCAGGAAGACCGTCGGCCGCTTGAAGAAGTAGACGACGAACAGGTCGAGGGCCGTCGCCACGCCGAGCGTGAGGGCGAAGCCGCGGACCGAGCTGATCGCCGTGATGTACAGGATGATCGCCGCGAGGCCCGTCACGATGTCGGCCGCGACGATCGTCTTGTACGCGCGCTTGAACGCCGGCTGCACGGCCGCGCGCGGCGTCTTGCCGTGGCGGACCTCGTCCTTCAATCGCTCGAAGAACACGATGTAGGAGTCGGCCGTGACGCCGAGCGAGATCACGAGGCCCGCCACGCCGGCCAGGGTCAGCGTGTAGCCGACCGCCCGCCCGGCGACCGAGACCAGCGCGAGCGCCATGATCGCCCAGATCATCATGCCGAGCCAGGCCACGACCGCGAGCAGCCGGTAGTAGAAGAGCAGATACAGCGCCACCAGGATCAGGCCGGCGATCCCGGCGATCAGGCCCTCGTGGAGCGACGCCTGGCCGAGCGTCGGGCTCACGGTGAGCACCTGCTGGGTCGTGAGGTTCACCGGCAGGGCGCCGGCGTTCAGGACGGTCGCGAGGTCCTTCGCCCGCTGGTCGGTGAAGCTCCCGGTGATCACACCGCTGCCGTTCGTGATCGGACTCTCGACGGTAGGCGCCGAGATGACGACCTGGTCCAGCACGATCGCGAGCTGCTTGCCGACGAGCCTCGTGGTCACGTCGCCGAAGGTCTTCGAGCCTGAGGACGTCAGCGTGAAGTCGACCTGCCAACCCTGCGCCACCGAGGTCTGGCTGCCGGAGCTGTAGACGGCGGTCGCCTTCTTGATCATGTCGCCGGTGACCAGGACCGGCCCGAGCTGGTACTTCGTGGCCTGGTCCGTAGGCCCTCGGCCGTAGAAGACGACGTCCTTGTTCCTGAGCGCCTCGGAGGAGCACGCCGCCGTCTGCTTCTCCGCCGGGTTGCCGCACGGGACCGGCGTCGAGTCGTAGCCGGCGCTGCCCGGCGTCAGGGTCGCGAGGACCTCGCGCTGCTCGAGGCGGGCCGTCGTCCCGATGACCTGGAGAAGACGCTCTTGCCCGGTTGCCTGCAGCTGGGCCTGCGCCGCGTCGCGCGTTAGGAAGCAGCCGAGATCCTTCCCGACCGAGCTCACCACGCACTGCTGGACCGTCTCGTGCTTCACCTGGAGGGCGTCGTACGCGGTCTGCGCCTCCTGCTGCGTCTGGTAGCAGGCGGTCTGCACGTCGTTGGAGAGCGTCTGGTCCCCCTGCCCCTGGAGGCAGTAGGTCTGCGTGGTCTGCGTGCCGACCGCGTTCAGCGCGTCGCCGGCCTCGGCCTTCGTCTTGTACGTGCAGATCGGCTGCGGGAGGTCGGGGCCCGTGATGCAGAAGTCGCCGGTGACGGGCGCGGGCCCGATGGTCGGCGTGGGGGTCGCCGGCGCGACGGACGGGGTGGGTGACGGTGACGCCGTGCTCTGCGGCTCGACCTTCAGGTTCTTGATCGCCTGGTCGGCCGCGTCCTTGGAGCTGAAGCACGGTGGGTTGTCCCCCAGGCCCGTCAGGCAAGCGGAGGTCACGATCGGCTTGACCGCAACGGCGTCGTACGCGGTCTGCGCCTCCTGCTCGGTCGGGAAGCACCCGTAGCTCTGCTGGCCCTCGCCGATCAGGCAGTACTGGTCCTTCGGCGTCTCTTGGATCGTGCCGCGCGCGAGGCCGGGGATCTGCACCTCGATCGTGTTGCCGGAGACGAACAGGAGCGGCTCGGCCGCGCCGAACGCGTCGACGCGGTTCCGGATGTTCTCGAGGGCCTGTTCCATGACGTCGCTCGGCGTGCCGGGCGGGGCCGACAGGATGACCGACACGCCGCCCTCGAGGTCGAGCCCGAGGATCGGACGGTAGCCCACGACGAACCCCGCGATCGAGGCGACGACGAGCGCCCCGACGAACGCGATGGACGTCCACAGGTTGCGCGTCTGCTTCACGCTAGCTCCGCGCCGTTGATCGTGAGCTTGAACCGGCAATCCAGCATCTCGGCGGCCTTGCGGCACATCTGCATGCGACCGAGGAAGATCTCGAAGTACTCCATGACCTGGCTGATCTGCGTGTCGATCGTGAGTTCCAGCGTAACCGTCTTGGCGGCCGAGTCTACCCGCAGGAACGATTGCTCGGCCGCGAAGTTCACGCGGTCGTGGATGTCGAACTCGGGCTGCCCCGTCTTCCGTACGCGACTGCGGTGCACGTCGGATTTGTCGGCGAGGATCACGGCCGCCGAGACCGGCGAGACCGCGTAGCCGTTCTTCTCCTCGTGGTTCGCGATGGCCGCGACGATCGTCGCCAGGTCGGCCGCCGGCAGATGATCGCGGAGCGCGTGGTACACGAGCAAGCCGCCGGTCTGCCCGTGGGCCTCGCGCGTCAGCATGTTCCCGACGTCGTGGAGGTAGCCGGCCACGCACCCGAGGTTCGCCGTGCGCTCGTCGAACCCGGCACGCGTGAGGACGTTGAAGGCGATCCTCGCGGTCAGGGTCGCGTGACGGAACCCGTGCTCGGTGTAGCCGAGGCCCTCCATGACGCGATCGGCCGCCGAGATGAAGGCCGACAGCTCCTGGTTCGCCTGCATGGCCTCGAGGGTGACCACCTCCAGCGCGGGAGCGGCCTCACCGCCTTCGTGTCCCGCAGCCTGTGCCGCGCGGTTGGCCGCCTGCGTCACGGCTTGGAGTCGGCCTCCCCGTTCGAGCCCTCGCCGGCCGGGTCCTCGTCGGAGTAATCGTCGGAGTACTCCTCCTCCGGCTCCTGGGTCAGCCGCTGGGCGATCGCCCGCCGGAGCATCCGCACCTCCGTGCCGGGAGCGATCTCGACCGTGACGGTGTCGTGGTCTTCGTCGATGTCGGTGAGCCTGCCGAAGATGCCGCCGGACGTCATGACCTCGTCGTCGACGTGCAGGGCGCTCAGCAGGGTTCGCTGCTGGCGCTGCCGGTTGCGTTGCGGACGGATCAGCAGGAAGTAGAAGACGGCGCCCATGAGCAGCAGCGGGAGGAGGAGCGAGATGAGCGAGCCGCCCGCGGGCGTGGATGGGTTGCTCGAGCTCTGGGCGAGGATATGGATCATCACAGTGCCTTTCCTCTAGCGCGACGAGGCAGCATACAGGCTACCGCGACCCCTCAGCCCAGCGGCAGGGCGCCCTCGGCCGTCGCGCCGAGGTGCCGGTACGCGCGCTCGGTCGCGACGCGCCCGCGCGGTGTCCGCTTCAGGAGCCCGAGCTGCAGCAGGTACGGCTCGTAGACGTCCTCGACCGTGTCGGTCTCCTCGCCCACGGCGGCGGCGAGCGTCGACAGGCCGACCGGCCCGCCGCCGAACTTCCCGATCACCGCCCTAAGGATCGCGAGGTCGAGCTTGTCGAGTCCCTCCTCGTCGACCTCGAACAGCTCCAGGCCCTTGCGCGCCACCTCGCCGGTGACCTGGCCGTCGTGCCGGACCTCGGCGAAGTCGCGCACGCGCCGGAGGAGGCGGTTCGCCACGCGCGGCGTGCCCCGCGATCGCTGTGCGATCTCGCCGGCGCCCTCGACGTCGACGCTCACGGAGAGGATCCCCGCCGAGCGGCGCACGATCCTCGCGAGGTCGTCGACCGAGTAGTAGTCCAGGCGCGGCGAGAAGCCGAACCGTTCGCGGAGCGGCAGCGTGATCCGCCCCGGCCGCGTGGTGGCGCCGATAAGCGTGAACCGCGGCAGGTCCAGGCGGATGCTCTTCGCCGTCGGGCCCTTGCCGAGCACGATGTCGAGCTTGAAGTCCTCGAGCGCCGGGTAGAGCACCTCCTCGACCGCGCGCGGCATCCGGTGGATCTCGTCGACGAACAAGACGTCGCCCGCCTCGAGGTTCGTGAGGATCGCGGCGAGGTCCCCGGGGCGGTCGAGCGCCGGACCCGACGTCGGCTGGAACCCGACCCCGAGCTCGTTCGCGACGATCCCTGCGAGCGTGGTCTTGCCGAGGCCCGGCGGGCCCGAGATCAGCAGGTGGTCGATGGTCTCGCCCCGGGCCCCGGCGCTGTCGATCAAAAGGCCGAGCTGCTCCTTGATCCGCTCCTGCCCGACGAACTCAGTGAGCGTCCGCGGTCGCAGGGCCGCGTCGAACTCGCGTTCCTCTTCGGGCAGCTCCGCGTCGACGATCGGTTCCTCGGTCACGTCGCGCACACCTTACCCCCGCCCGACGCGCTGCAGCGCCTCACGCAGCAGCTCTTCGACCGGCCGATCATCGCCGGCGTCGAGCCCGGCCGTCGCCTCGCTCGCCTCCTGTGCGGAGAGGCCGAGCGAGAGCAGCGCCTCGCGCACGTCGGCGAGCGGGCCCCCGAGCGCGAAGCCTTCGCCGCCGAGCTTGTCCTTCAGGTCGAGCACGACGCGCTGGGCCACCTTCCTGCCGACGCCGGGGACGAGCGTGAGGGCGGCGACGTCGCCCGAGACGACCGCGCGCCGGATCGCGTCGGGCGCGAGCACCGACAGGAACGACAGCGCGACCTTCGGACCGACGCCGGTCACCGTCACCAGCAGGTCGAACAGGGCGCGCTCGTCCTGCGAGGCGAAACCGTAGAGGACCACCGCGTCGTCGCGGACGTGTAGCCGCGTGAACACCCGCGTTCTCTTGCCCACCGCGGGGAGCTTCGAGAGCGTCGAGCCGGAGACCACGAGCTCGTAACCGACGCCGCCCACGAGGAGCACGACCCGCGCGCCCGCCTTCTCGGCGATCTCGCCGTCGAGGAACGAGATCACCGGACGGCGGCCCCCGCCTGCTTGCGGACCCGCGACCGCTGCAGGTGGCAGACCGCAACGGCCACGGCGTCGGCGGCGTCCGCCTGCTCGGGAACGCCCTCGACCCGATGGGCGCGGACGAGGAGCCTGCGCACCTGCTCCTTCTCGGCGTTGCCGACACCGGTGATCGCCATCTTCACCTCGAGCGGCGCGTACTCCTCTACCGGGACCCCCGCGTCGGCCGCTGCGAGCAGGACCACCCCGGTCGCGCGGGCGACCGAGAGCGCGCTGGTCTTGTTCTGGCCCCACATCACGCTCTCGACGGCGACGGCCTCGGGCCGGTGCTCGGTGATGGCGGCCCTGACCGCCTCCGACAGCCGGCGCAGGCGCGACGCCTCGGCGAGGCCGGCCGGCGTGCGGACGGTGTCGGACCACAGGACCCGGTGACGGCGCCCGTCGCGTGCGACGGCTGCGAGCCCGGTGCTCGCGATGCCCGGATCCACGCCGAGCACGCAGGAATCGAACATGTGTTCAGTCTAGGACCGGGCGGGGGGCCGGGCAATCATGCCCGGGGAAGGTCCGCCCGGCTCAGCCGAGCTCGGCCATCACGGCCTCGGGGATGTCGAAGTTCGCGTAGACGTTCTGGACGTCGTCGAGGTCCTCGAGCGCCTCCAGCAGGGCCAGCACCTGCCGGGCCTGGCCGCCCTCGACCGGCACGGTGCTCTGCGGCACCATCGTGAGCTCGGCCGAGAGCATCTGGATGCCGGCGGCGTTTATCGCGTCGCGGACCGCCGCGAAGGCTGCCGGATCGGTCGTGACCTCCCACGTGCTCTCCGCGTCGTTCAGGTCCTCGGCGCCGGCCTCGAGAGCGAGCTCGAGCAGCTTCTCCTCATCGAGCCCGGCGTACTTCTCGATCTGGATCACGCCCTTCCGCGAGAACATCCACGCGGTGCTGCCGGACTCGCCGAGGTTCCCGTTCTTGCGCGTGAACGCGTGCCGCACGTCCTGCGCGGTGCGGTTGCGGTTGTCGGTGAGGATCTCGACGAACACCGCCACGCCGCCGGGTCCGTAGCCCTCGTACGTGACCTCCTCGTAACGCGCGCCGCCCGCGAGCTCACCGGTCCCGCGCTTGATCGCGCGCTCGATGTTCTCCACCGGGACGGAGAAGCTCCGCGCCTTCTCTACCGCGGAGGCGAGGGTCATGTTGCCGCCGATGTTCCCGCCGCCCCCGCGCGCGGCCACCTCCACGGCCCGCAGGAGCTTCGCGAACACGTTGCTGCGCTTCGCGTCCTGCGCGCCTTTCTTCCGCTTGATCGTCGCCCACTTCGAGTGGCCGGACATCTACACCTTCCTCAGGACGTACTCGTGGAGCCGCGTCTCCCCCACCAGCTCCGGATGGAAGGATGCCACGACCAGGTTCCCCTGCTCCAGGACGACCGGGTGCCCCTCGTGCTCGGCGAGCACCTTCACGTCGGCTCCGAACTCCTCGACCATCGGCGCGCGGATGAACACGGCCCGGACCGGGTGGTCGATCCCGTCGACGTCGACATCGGCCTCGAACGAGTCGACCTGCCGACCGTAGGCGTTGCGCCGCACGGTGATATCGACCAGGCCGAACAGCGACTCGCCGCCCTCCACGCGCGCGGCCATCGCGATCATGCCGGCGCACGTGCCGAGCATCGGCATGCCGCGTGCCGCGCGGTCGCGGATCGGCTCCACGAGCCCGCCGGCGCGCGCGAGCTTGGCGATCGTCGTGGACTCGCCGCCGGGGATCACTAGGCAGTCGACGCGCGAGAGCTCCTCGGTCGTACGGACCTCGACCGGCGTCGCGCCGAGGTCGGCGAGCACCCGGGCGTGCTCGCGGAAGTCACCCTGCAGTGCGAGGACGCCCGCCTTCATCGATGCGGCTCGGCCCTACCAGCCGCGGACCTGGAGCAGGCCCTCCTCGCCGAGCTCCTTGATGTCGAGCCCGTGCATCGCCTCGCCCAGACCGCGCGAGACCTTGGCGAGGACGTCCGGGTCGTTGAAGTGCGTGGTCGCCTCGACGATCGCGCGGGCGCGCACGGCCGGGTTCTCCGACTTGAAGATGCCGGAGCCGACGAACACGCCGTCGACGCCGAGCTGCATCATGAGCGCCGCGTCGGCCGGCGTCGCGATCCCCCCGGCGGCGAAGTTCACTACCGGCAACCGGCCCAGCTCGCCGACCATCCGTACGAGGTCGACCGGCGCGCCGAGCTCCTTGGCCGCCGCGACGTGCTGCTCGGGGCGGAGCGACTGCAGCCAGCCGGTCTCGCGCAGGACCGTACGCTGGTGGCGGACCGCCTCGACGACGTTCCCCGTGCCGGCCTCGCCCTTCGTGCGGATCATCGCGGCACCCTCGGCGATCCGCCGGAGCGCCTCGCCGAGGTTGCGGCAACCGCAGACGAACGGCACGGTGAACGCCCACTTGTCGATGTGATGCTCCTCGTCGGCCGGGGTGAGCACCTCGCTCTCGTCGATGTAGTCGACCCCGACGGCCTGGAGCACCTGGGCCTCGACGAAGTGCCCGATGCGGGCCTTGGCCATCACCGGGATCGAGACCGTGTTCATGATCTCCTCGATCTTGGTGACGTCGGCCATGCGGGCCACGCCCCCCTCCTTGCGGATGTCGGCGGGAACCCGCTCGAGGGCCATGACGGCGCAGGCGCCGGCGTCCTCGGCGATCTTGGCCTGCTCGGCGTTGGTGACGTCCATGATGACGCCGCCCTTTAGCATCTCGGCCAGGCCGGACTTCACGCGGAAGGTGCCGGTCTCGCGTTCCACGGGTATCCCCCCTAAGAGACTCCTCTCCAGAACCCAAGTGTACCGCCCGTTCGCGCGGGTCCTGCCCGCGGTTCGCGCGGTGGCGGCTTTCGCTCGAGGGGCGCTCCGCGACCCGGTCGCCGGCCGGGCCGGCCCTAGCTCGCCTGGACCGGGATCGTCGACGGCAGCAGCTCGACCCAGGTCGTCCCGGGCGCGAGCGCGATCTCCTGCCCATCCTTCGAGACGAACTTCGTGACGTCCCCGAGGGACGCCCGCTCCCAGCGGCCGAGGGCCATCCGCCCGTCGCGGAAGACGTACGCCTTGCCCGACCCCGTCAGCGTGACCTCGGGCGAAGGGTTCCCGGCGGCGTCCACGATCGTCCCCGGGTAGGTGACCTCCACCGACATCACGACGACGTTCGTCGCTGAGACCTGCGAGCCGCCCTCCAGGGCGTGCGGCACCGACCCGTGCGAGCGCAGCCACATGCCGTCCTGCCTGCTCCACTTCCAGAGGACGTCGGAGTAGCCGGAGAACGGCAGGTGCACGGTCGACGCGCGGCGGGATCTGCCCTGGACGTCGGGACCGTATGAGAAGACCGGCTCGGGAGCGCCCTCCACGGACCCCGCGGCCTTCCACAGCGCCCCGGTCGACGCGTAGAGGTCGTGGGGCGCCGGGCGGTTCGGATCGCGCGTGTATGCGCTCGCGGCGGCGACGTAGTTCACGTCGATCAGTCCGGCGCGGTCGATCGCCTTCACGACCTGGTTCGCGGCGCCCGCGTAGCCGATCGCCGGATGGCCGAACTGCACGAGGACGTCCGGATCGGTCAGCCGCCCGCTCCGGACCGGCCCGACCCGCCCGGCGTCGTGGCACTGGTACACGGCGATGAAGCGCGTGATGCCGCCCTCGACGAGCTCCTCGTACACGATGTCGGCCCGGTCGAGGCCGGCCTGCGGTCTCGCCTCGGGCAGGTTCTCCACCTTGACCGCGAGCGCGGGGCGGTCGGGGATCCCGCCCTGCGGCCCAGGCTTGCCGGTGAGCGGACAGGTCGGTGCTGGCGGCGGGGCCCCGTCGCCAATCCCGACCTTGGCGACGGCGTTCCGGATGAACGCCGGCGCCTCGTCCGGGAACACCACCACGAGGCCGATCAGCACCACGACGACCACCAGGACCGTCACCGAGGCGGCGACGGACTTCCCACGGCGCGTGAGCGACAGAGCGATACCTCCTGGAGGAACGCGGATCGGTATACGGGGGCCTGACGCGCGGCCGACCGGCCCGGAGGCCGGGGCCCCGAAGCCTACAGGCGCGCTCCGGCCGTCTCAAGGAGCCTCGCCGGAAAGATCACATCTCCTCGAGGCGTTTGATCCGGTCCCAGATCGGGGGGTGGGTGGAGAACAGCTTCTCCATCGTGCCCATCTTCTCACCCGGGTAGCGGGAGGGCTGTTCGAGCCACAGGTGCGCGGTGGCGTTGTTGGCCGACCGCATGGCGTGCGGTGCGTCGGCGATCTTACGTAGCGCGCCCGCGAGGCCCGGCGGGTAGCGCGTGAGCATCGCGCCCTGTGCGTCGGCCAGGTACTCGCGCTGCCGCGAGACCGCGAGTTTGATGATCTGCCCGAAGATCGGCGCGAGGATCAGCAGGAGGAAACCGATCGCGAAGATCGCCGCCTCGACCGCGCCTCCTCCGCCCTCCCGGCTGCTCCGGCGGCCGCCGATGCCGCCGAACCACCACGAGCGCATGAAGAACTCCGAGATCAGCACCACGGCGCCCACGAGGGTCGCCACCACGGTGCCGACAAGGATGTCGCGGTCGACGACGTGCGAGAGCTCGTGCGCGACGACGCCCTCCATCTCGACGCGGTTCATCATGTCGAGGAGCCCTTGTGTGACCGCGATCGACGAGTGCTCGGGGTTGCGGCCGGTCGCGAACGCGTTCGGCGCCTGCTCGGGGACCACGTACACGCGCGGCTTCGGGATGCCGGCGGCGATCGACAGGCCCTCGACGATGTTGTGCAGGCGCGGTTCCTGCTCGGGGCTCACCTCGCGGGCGTGGGTCGACGCGAGCACGATGCGGTCGCCGTACCGCCACGACCCGAACGTCATCACGGCCGCGACGATCAGCGCGATCACCAGCCCGGCCGGTCCGCTCTGGTAGAGCAGGCCTAGGACGTACCCGACGGCGCCGAGCAGCAGGACCGCGCCCAGCACGAGGACGACCGTCCGGCGCTTGTTCGATGCGATCTGCTCGTACACGGCCGCGTCAGAAGTCGACCACGGCCGGGCCGCGCGCCGGCTCCTCGATGTTGAAGAACTCGCGCGGGACGAAGTGGAAGAGGTTCGCGACGACGTTCGACGGGAACGACTGGATCGCGGTGTTCAGCCGCATGACCTGATCGTTGTAGAACTGCCGCGCGTAGGCGATCTTCGACTCGGTCCCGCTGAGCTCCTCCTGGAGCGCGAGGAAGCTCTGGTTGGCCTTGAGGTTCGGGTAGTTCTCCGCCACCGCGAAGAGGCGGCGCAGCCCGTCGGTGATCGCGTTCTCGGCCTGCGCCTGGTCGCCGACGCCGGCCGCGTTGATCGCCGCCGCGCGCGCCTCGGTGACGTGCTCGAACACCTCGCGCTCGTGGGCCGCGTAGCCCTTGACGGCCTCGACCAGGTTCGGGATCAGGTCGTACCGGCGGCGCAGCTGCACGTCGATCTGAGACCACCCGTTGTCGACCCGGTTGCGGAGCGAGACCAGCCGGTTGAACAGGTAGACGACGAAAGCGACCAGCAGGACGACGACGATGACCGCGATCCACAAGCCCACGGCGCCCATCGTAGCAACGCCCGCTACGCCGTGCGTCCGGTGACGCGCGCGTACACGGCCTCGATCCGCGGCACGACGCGATCCCAGGAGAACTCCCGGGCGCGGACCGCGCCGGCGGCGGCCAGGCGCTCGGCGAGCCCCGGCTCCCGCAGGACCTGCCGTATCGAGCACGCCAGCGCGTCCGGGTCGTGGGGCGGGGCGAGCAGCCCGTCCACGCCGTCACGGACGACCTCCCGGTAGCCGGGGATGTCGGTCGCCACGACCGGCACCCCGGCGGCCATGGCCTCGACGAGCACGATGCCGAAGCTCTCCTGGCCGGTCGCCGGCGATACGAACACGTCGGCGGCCGCGTGATAAGCGGGCAGCCGCTCGTGGGGCACCGCGCCGAGCATCACGACCCGCTCGGACACGTCGGGGCCCAGCATCCTCACGGCGTCCCGGTCGCGCCCGTCTCCCGCCACGACGAGCGACAGGTCGGGGAACTCGGGCGCGAGGCGCGCGAACGCCCCGATCATCACGGGGAACGCCTTCCGTGGGTCGAGCCGCCCGACCCACAGCACCCGCCGCCCAGCCGGGAGCTCGGCGGGCTCCCCGCTCGGCTCGGCGAACCGCTCGGTATCCACGCCGTTCGGAACGATCTCGATCTCCCCCGGGAAAGCCTGCCCGACGAACGCCGCCGCTGCCGCCGACACCGCGATGCGGCCGTCGATCCGGCGCCACACGCGTCGGAGCGCAGGCGAGGCAAGCTCGAGCAGCCGCGAGCGATCGAGGAACGAGTGGAAGGTGGCGACCACCGGGGCCTCGGCCGAGAGCACCGCGAACATCGACGTGCTCGGGCTCATCGGCTCATGGGCGTGGACCACGTCGGGCGAGAATCCCCTCACGACGTCCCGGACCGTCCGCCACGAGCGCCAGGAACAGCAGATCGGCACGACGGAGCCGTTGTAGGGCACCCGGACCGGCCGGCCGACCGTGCGGACCCAGGGCTCGGCGGGGCCCCGCTCCGCGGGGGTGAGCACCAGCACCTCGTGGCCGCGCGAGCGGAGCCGCTCGGCCAGCTGCCGGACGTGGACCTGCACGCCCCCCGGGGCGTCCCAGCTGTACGGGCAGGCGAGGAGGATCCTCACGGTTCCCAGCCCGGCTGGAACAGGTGCCAGTCCGCCGGCTGTGCGGCGATCGCGCGCTCGAACTCCGCCGCCACCCGGCGCGTGAGCGCCGTCACGTCGGCACGCGTATCGCCGGTCCGCTCGAACACGAGCGCCTCGCCGATCCGGATCCGCCAGCCGTGCGCGGTCGTGTAGACGCCGCAGACGAGGAGCGGCGCCCCGGTCGTGACCGACAGGAGCGCCGGCCCCGCCGGGAGCTTCCTCGGTGCGCCGAACATGTCGACCTCGACACCGCGGCCGGACAGATCGCGATCAGCGAGGAGCGCAACGACCCAGTTGTCGGCGAGGAGCGCCGCGAGCTGCCGGCCGACGTGCTCCTTCCCCGAGAGCGCGATGATCTTCAACCCGAGCGCCTCGCGGTGCCGCAGGAACAGCTCGAACAGCCGAGGGGGCTTCAGCTCCTCGGCGACGGAGGCGAGGCGGTAGCCGTTCACCGCCATCCAGTGGCCGCCGACGTCCCAGTTGCCCATGTGTGGCAGCACGGCGATGCAGCCGTGGCCGGCTTCGAGGGCGCGGTCGATGTGCTCGGCACCCTCGGCCTCAGTGCGCTCGTTGACCTCGGCCACCGAGAGCGCGCGCAGGTGGAAGGTGTCGTACCAGTAGCGCGCGTAGAGGTCGAACGCCTCGCGTGCCGCCGCCTTCGCGAGCGTGGACGTCGGCTCGACGCCGAGGACCCGGGCCTGGTTCGCGGTGACGGTCGCGCGGACGCCGGCCATCGTGCGGTACGCGAGCCCGCCGAGCACGCGGAAGACCCGCCTGCCGGACCGGTCCGGCAGGTGCATCCCCAGCGACTCCAGCCCCCGGTAGGCCCAGTAGGCGGCGCGCTGCTTCGGCGTCTCGCGCTGCCGGCTCAGGCCCGTTCCTCCTTCGCCACCTGGCTCGCGCGGACCGCGGCGGCGAGCAGCACGAACGCCGCGAGCACCCACACGGTCCAGTCGATCCACGCCGTGACGAGACCGATCGACACCAGCGCGTAGCAGATCACGCGCGTGCCAAGCGCCTCCTCGACGCTGTAACCGAGCGACGCACCGCGGACCCGGATGTAGGCGGAGAGGAAGCTCGCGCCGAGGGCGACGAGCGCGCCGGCCGCGGTCGCCGGATCGGCGCTCCGGTACGCCCAGGCGATCGCGCCGAGCGCGACCCCGTCGAACAGTCGGTCCGCCATCGAGATCATGAGCATGCCGCGCGGCGATTTGCCATCCGGCAGGGCAGCCACGAGCACCAGGCACACCGCCGCGACCAGCAGGAGCACCCCCGCCCGTTCGGGCCCGCGGTCGACGACCGACCAGCCGGCGAAGCCGACCGCGACGACGGCCACGCCCAGCAGGGCGCGCGCCGTCCAGCTCGAGGTACGGTGCCCCTCGGCGGCGGTCATCATGGGCGTCGGCGAGCGTATCACCGGCCGTACGGCCGCCCGGGGGGGCCCCGGGTGCCGCCGCGCTAGAATCCCCGGCGATCCATCCCCCTCCGGAGAGCCGAACACGTAGTCGAAAGGGACGCATGAAGACCTACGACGCCTCCAGCATCCGCAACGTCCTGTTGGTCGGCCACGGCGGGGCCGGCAAGACGACGCTCCTCGAGGCCATGCTCTTCACCTCCGGCGCGATCACGCGCATGGGCAAGGTCGAGGACGGCAACACCGTCAGCGACTTCGAGCCTGAGGAGGTCAAGAAGAGCATCAGCGTCTCGCTCGCGATGGCCCCGGTCGAGTGGAACGGCATCAAGATCAACGTCCTTGACGCACCGGGCTACGCCGACTTCATCGGGGACCTGCGCTCGGCGATCCGGGCGGTCGACGCCGTGCTGCTCGTCGTCTCGGCAGTCGACGGCGTCGAGGTTCAGACCGAGGTCGCCTGGGAGCTCGCCGCGGAGGCCGGCCTCCCCCGTGCGATCTTCATCAACAAGCTCGACCGCGAGCGCGCGTCGTTCGAGCGCACGCTCGACCAGCTGACCCGGTCCTTCGGCACGCAGGTCGCCCCGCTCGCGCTACCACTCGGCGAGGAACACGAGTTCGAGGGTGTCGCCGACCTGCTCTCGCGGAAGGCCTACCGCTACGGCTCCGGCCCGAAGGCCGACGAGGGCGAGTGGCCCGACGACATCGCCGGCAAGGCCGAGCCCTACCGCGAGAAGCTGATGGAGGCGGTCGCGGAGTCCGACGACGAGCTGATCGAGAAGTACCTCGACCGGGGTGAGCTCTCCGAGGACGAGATCGCGCACGGCGTGAAGAAGGGCTTCGCCGAGGCGCGGATCGCGCCGGTGCTGTGCGGCGCCGGCGGCAGGCCGATCGGCGTGGACCGCGTCCTACAGTTCATCGCCGACGAGTTCCCCTCCCCCGCCGAGCGTGGCTCGATCACGGTCGTCTCGAGGTCCGGCGAGGAGAAGGAACGAGCCTGCGACGTCTCGCAGCCGCTCACGGCGCTGGTGTTCAAGACCGTGTCCGACCCCTACGTCGGGCACATCACGATGTTCCGAGTGTTCTGTGGCAAGCTCCGGCCGGACTCCGGCGTGTACAACGCCACGAAGGCAACCGAGGAGCGCGTCGGCCAGCTCTTCGCGCTCCGCGGCAAGGAGCACGACACGGTCGCCGAGGTCCTGGCCGGCGACATCGGCGCCGTCGCTAAGCTCAGCCACACGACGACCGGCGACACCTTCTCGACGAAGGACGATCCGGTGCAGATCCCGGCGGTCGAGATGCCGGAGCCGCTCCTCGCATTCGCGATCCAGCCGAAGACCAAGGGCGACGAGGACAAGCTGTCGACCGCGCTCGCGCGCCTCCGCGAGGAGGATCCGACGTTCCGCGTCGAGCGCTCCGACGAGACCCACCAGACCGTGATGTACGGCATGGGCGAGGCGCACCTCGACGTCATGAGCGAGCGCATGAAGCGCAAGTTCGGGGTCGAGGTCACCACCGCGCTCGCGAAGATCCCCTACCGCGAGACGATCCGCGGCGCCGGCAAGGGACTCGGCCGACACGTGAAGCAGACCGGCGGCCACGGTCAGTACGCGATCTGCAATATCGAGATCGAGCCGCTCCCGCGCGGCACCGGGTTCGAGTTCGTCGACAAGATCTTCGGCGGCGCGATCCCGAACCAGTTCATCTCCTCGGTCGAGAAGGGCGTCGTGAAGGCGATGTCGCAGGGCGTGATCTCCGGCAACCCGATGGTCGACATCCGCTGCACGCTCGTCGACGGCAAGTTCCACACGGTCGACTCCTCGGACATGGCCTTCCAGGTCGCGGGGTCGCTCGCGCTGAAGGAGGCCACGGAGCGGGCCGGCGTGGTGCTGCTGGAGCCGATCGTCGAGCTCGCGGTCGTGGTGCCCGAGTCCTACACCGGCGACATCATGGGCGACCTCAACTCCAAGCGCGCCAAGATCCAGGGGATGGAGTCGGCCGGCGCCGGCAAGCAGCGCGTGAAGGCCCTCGTGCCGCAGGCCGAGGTCGCGCGCTACGCGATCGACCTGCGCTCGATGACCGGCGGGCGCGGCGCGTTCACGATGAGGTTCTCCCACTACGAGGAGGTGCCGTCGCACCTCGCGGAGAGGATCATCGCCGAGGCCCAGAAGGCAAAGGAAGAGGCGCAGAAGAAGTAGCCGCCCGCGCCGCCGAGGAACGCGGAGCCCGTCGCCTCACATCCTGAACGAGAGGAAGTCCAGCACCAACCGGTTGAACCGCTCCGGCTTACGCACGTTCACGAGCTGGTCGGCGTCGGCGATCACGTGCTTGTGGGCGCCGGGCACCCTGTCGGCGAGCAGGTCGGCGATCGCGTGCATCTCCTCGAGGTCGCGGTCGCCGATGATGACGAGCGTCGCCGCCTCGATCTCGGGCAGGCGCGGCACGGCGGAGGGCGGAGTCTCGGCCAACGTGTCGGGCACGCGGAACAGGTGCGCGTTGTCCAGGGCGATCCGCCGGATGCGCGCGTCGGTCTCGGGATCGGTCCGCATCGGCGCCCACACGGCGAGCTCGACGTCTATCGCCGCCTCGATGTCGCCGGCCGCCAGGGCCTTGTCGACCTCGGCGGCCAGCAGATCGAGGCCGGCGTCCACCCACACGTGACCCGAGAGCCCCGGCGCGACCGGCACTATCGCGTCGACGACGTCTTTGTGTTCGAGCGCGAAGTCGATCGCGAGCTGCCCGCCCGTCGAGCACCCGACGAGCGCGCACCGCTCGATGCCGAGCTCTCCCAGCAGGTACCGCAGGTCGCGGAGGTCCGAGTAGGGTTCCTCCGGGAGGTCGGAGCGACCGTACCCCCGCACGTCGTACCGCACGACGTCGTGGTGCTCGGCGAAGACCTCGAACTGGTCGTCCCAGATCCGCGAGTCCCACAGGCCCGGATGGATCAGGACGACGGGGAACCCCTCGCCTGCCCGCTCGAAGTACAGGTGCCCGCCCTCGACCTGCACGTAGCCGGTCCGGACGTCCATCACTCCGCGAAGCGCGGGGCGAGCTTGCGGTAGGTCTCCTCGACCAGCTCCGGGACCACGCGCGTCTCGCCCACCACGGGCATGAAGTTCGTGTCTCCGCTCCACCGCGGCACGACGTGCCAGTGCAGGTGGTCGGGGATGCCGGCCCCGGCCACCCGTCCGAGGTTCATGCCCACGTTGAAGCCCTGCGGCTCCATCTCCAGCCGCAGGGCCCGGATCGCCGCCTGCAGCAATCTGCCGAGGTCGACGAGCTCGCCCTCGGTCAGGTCCTCGACCTCGCCGATGTGCCGGAACGGCGCCACCAGCAGGTGCCCCGGGTTGTACGGGAACGTGTTCAGCATCACGAACCCGTGCTCGCCCCGCCCCAGGATCCGCGCCTCGGCGTCGTCGCCTTTCGCGGGGAGCGCGCAGAAGATGCAGCCCTCGACCTCGTCCTTCGCGGCCTGGATGTACTCCATGCGCCAGGGCGACCAGATGTGGTCCACGCCCGGTCCCTAACCCCCGAAGCGGCTCTGCTCGAGCGAACGGCTCTCGACCTCGGCCACCAGCGCGCGGACGAACCCGTCGAACGGCACGCCCCGCGTCTCGTTCCCGTCGCGGTCCCGGACGGTGAGCGCGCCGGACTCGACCTCCTTGTCTCCGATCACGAGCGTGTACGGTGCCTTCATCAGCTGCGCCGCGCGGACCTTCTTGCCGACGGTCTCCTTGCTTTCGTCCACGTAGGGGCGCAGCCCGGTGGCGCGAAGCCTCTCGGCCAGCCCCCGAGCGTGGTCGACGTGGCGGTCGGCGACCGGCGCGAGGCGCACCTGCTCGGGCGCGAGCCACAGCGGGAACGCGCCGGCGTAGTGCTCGATCAGCACACCGGAGAACCGCTCGAGGGTCCCCAGGATCGCCCGGTGGATCATCACCGGCCGGTGGCGCTGGTTGTCCTCGCCCGTGTACTCCATATCGAACCGCTCGGGCAGCGCGAAATCGCACTGCACGGTGGTGAGCTGCCACAGGCGCCCGATCGCGTCCTCGAAGTCGAAGTCGACCTTGGGCCCGTAGAACGCGCCCTCGCCCTCGGCGACGGTGTACTCGAGGCCGCTCCGGTCGAGCGCGGCGCGCAGCGCCTCGGTGGCCCGCGCCGCCATCGCTTCGTCCACGATGGTCTGGCCGGGCAGCGTCGACAGCTTGACGATCGGGTCGGAGAACCCGAACGTCTTGTGGATCTCGAGCGTGAGGTCGAACACACCGATCACCTCATCGACCAGCTGCTCGGGCGTACAGATGATGTGTGAGTCGTCCTGGGTCCCGCCGCGGATCCGAAGCAGCCCGTGCAGGACCCCGAGGCGCTCGTGCCGGTAGATCGTCCCGAGCTCGGACAGCCGCATCGGCAGGTCCCGGTACGAGCGGGTCCGCGACTTGTAGATCAGGACGTGGAAGGGGCAGTTCATCGGCTTCACGTAGTAGTCGCCCTGCTCGTCCTGCATCGGGGGGTACATGTTCTCCCGGAACTTCGCGAGGTGGCCCGAGGTCTCCCACAGGACCGACCGCGCGATGTGCGGGGTCACGACGAGGTCGTAACCCCGCTCGAGGTGGAGATCGCGCACCCAGTCCTCGAGCTGCTTGCGGAAGATGCCGCCGCGCGGGTGCCACACCCACAACCCGGGCCCGAGCTCGTCGGGGCTGGAGAACAGGTCGAGCTGCTGCCCCAGCCGGCGGTGGTCGCGGCGCTCCGCCTCCTCGAGGCGCACGAGGTACGCGTCGAGGTCTTTGCGAGAAGCCCATGCGGTGCCGTAGATGCGCTGGAGCATCGGGCGGGTCTCGTCCCCGCGCCAGTACGCGCCGGCAAGCTTGAGGAGCTTGTACGCGGCGCCGACCCGGCCGGTCGAGGGCACGTGCGGACCAAGGCACAGGTCCTTCCAGGCACCGTTGCGGTAGACCGTGACGCGGTCACCGCTCGCGACCTCACCCTCCTCAAGGCCCTCGATGATCTCGCGCTTGTAGGGCTGCCCCTCGAACAGCTCGAGCGCCTCGGCGCGGGGCAGCTCCTCGCGCACGAAAGGCTGGTCGGCTGCGACGATCTCGCCCATGCGGTCCTCGATCCGCGCGAGGTCCTCGGGCGAGAGCGGCTCCGGGAGCGCGAAGTCGTAGTAGAAGCCGTTCTCGACCGGCGGCCCGATCGCATAGCGCGTGCCCGGCCACAGGTCGCACACGGCCTGCGCCATCACGTGGGCGGTCGAGTGTCGGAGCACGTGCAACCCGTCGGGCTCCGAGGCGACCACCGGCTCGGCCCGCGAGTCGGCCTTCGGCCCGAACGACAGGTCGACGAGCGTTCCGTCCACCCGCGCCGCGATCGCGTCGGCCGGCAGGACCGCGCCGATCGGCTCTCCCTCCGGGAGCTCCACCTCGCGGGCGTCGGGCAGGACGATCTTCGGCATGGGCTCGCCATGATATCCGGCCCGATGTGCCGTGCCGCACGATGAGACCGCCCCCGCCGTACGGCGGGGGCGGTCTCGCGAGGCGGCTGCGGGCTACTTCTGCGCTTTCGAGAGGCGCGACTGCAGCTCGTCCTTCGACTTCTCGTGGGCGGCCGCCAGGTCGGCGGCCATCTTAGGGTCCACCGACGGCTCCGCGGGCGTCGGGTGCGAGGGGGCGCGCGCCGGCGCCGCGGCGGGGCCCGGCCTCCCTCCGGAGATCATCTCGGCGGCAAGCAGCGTCGCGGTCCCGAGGGCGATCAGCTCCTCAAGCTCGCGGGCGCGCTGACGGACCCGCGACAGCTCGGTCTCGGCCTCAGCGAGGCCGGCCTCGATCTCGGTCCGGCTGGACATGAGGCTCTGCTTCAAGCGATCCGACACGCTATACCTCCTTCGGCCTGCAGCAAGGCTCCCACACGTCGGGTGCGGATGTAAACCCGTCCTTCGGCCCATCGGTCGGGAGGGGCAAGGCTGGGGCGAGGCCGGGGCGAGGACGGGGCGAGGACGTGGGCGCGACAGGGATTGAACCTGTGACCTCTCGCGTGTGAAGCGAGCGCTCTCCCGCTGAGCTACGCGCCCGGGGGCGAAACGATATCACCCCCACCGCCCGGGATAAGAGACGGCGGCGCGTGCCCGCGGCGCGCCGCCGCCCATCGCCGAGTCGTACGGCTCGGACGTCCGTTGCCGTTCCAAGAGCACTTGAGTCTGGCATCTGTCCTCCTCGCGCGCAAGGCCGGGCTCCGGTCCCCGATCGGCGGCGGATGGCGGGACGGGCAACGACCAGCCTCGGTCCCGCCGGTCCCGGCTCGCCCCCGCGTATCTGACGAAAGCCCGTCGCTGTGACAACCTTCATGCGATGGTGGCGAAGACGACCGAGACCCCGGGCGACGCCGGTGACGGCGGCATGAACGACGGCCGGTCCGGCGGACCGGCCGTCGTTGCGACCGACCTGTCGAAGCGGTTCGGAGACCTCGAGGCCGTCAAGGACGTCAGCTTCGAGGTCGATGGCGGGGAGATCTTCGCCTTCCTCGGTCCCAACGGCGCCGGCAAGACGACGACCATCAACATGCTGTGCACGCTGATGCACCCCACCGGTGGGCGGGCGAGCGTCGCCGGTCACGACGTGGCGCGCGAGCCCCGGGCGGTTCGCGCGAAGATCGGCCTGGTCTTCCAGGACCGCACCCTCGACGATCAGCTGACCGCCGAGGAGAACCTCGCCTTCCACGCGACGCTCTACGGGGTCCCGAAGCACGAGATACCGGACCGCGTCTCGCGCGTGCTCGCGATGGTCGACCTCGCGGACCGTCGCCGCGACCTCGTGGGGACCTTCTCCGGCGGGATGGCCCGCCGGCTGGAGATCGCGCGCGGGCTGATGCACGCGCCGGAGATCCTGTTCCTCGACGAGCCGACGCTGGGCCTCGACCCGCAGACGCGCGCCCGCATCTGGGAGGACGTCCGTCGTCTCCGCGAGGAGCAGGGCGTCACGGTCTTCATGACCACGCACTACATGGACGAGGCCGAGTTCGCCGACCGGATCGCGATCATCGACCACGGCAGGATCGTCGCCATCGACACGCCGAGTCGGCTGAAGGCCGCCGTCGGGCTCGACACCGTGCGGATGGAGACGGCCGACGACGCCACCGCAGCGGCCAACCTGTCGGCGGCCGGCTTCGACGCCAGGGTCATCTCGGAGGGCGTGATCGTCCGGGTCGCCCGGGGCGAGACCGCGGTTCCCGACCTGATCGCGCGGATCGGGGTCCCCGTGCGGCTCGTCAGCGTCCATCGACCGACCCTCGACGACGTCTTCATGCACTTCACGGGACGGGAGATCCGCGAGGAGCCGGAAGGTAACGGCGGGATGGCCCGGCAGTTCGTGGCGATGCACCGGAGGCGGCGATGAGCGACCCCGTCGCTACCGCGCGCACGACCGAGACGAGCACTTCGGCCGGCACCCGCATGCGCGACGGGCTCCGCACGATATGGATCGTGTGGAAGCGCGAGCTGATCCGCTTCGTGCGCCAGCCTGCGCGCATCGTGACCAGCCTTGCCCAGCCGGTCCTGTTCCTGTTCGTGCTCGGAGTGGGCCTAACCCCTCTCGTCGGGCAGTCGGGAGGCTTCGACTACAAGAAGTTCGTGTTCCCGGGCGTCGTGGCCATGACCGTGCTCTCGACCGCCATCTTCAGCGCGGTCTCCATCGTGTGGGACAGGGAGTTCGGGTTCCTCCGCGAGATGCTCGTCGCGCCGGTGAGCCGCGGCTCGATCGTGATGGGCAAGACCCTGGGCGGGGCCACGATCGCGACGACGCAGGGCGTGATCATGCTGGTGCTGGCGCCGTTCGTCGGCGTGCGGCTCACTCCGCTGATGGTCGTCGAGGTCATGGGCGCCTGCGCACTCATGGCGTTCGGGCTCACCGCCTTCGGCGTGTTCGTCGCGAGCCGGATCCGGAAGATGGAGGGCTTCCAGATCGTGATGCAGTTCCTCCTGCTCCCGATGCTGTTCCTGTCGGGCGCCCTCTTCCCTCTCGCGGGATTGCCGACGTGGCTCTCGGTGCTGACGAAGCTCGACCCCGTGGCGTACGCGGTCGATCCGCTGCGCAGGGCAGTCTTCGCGGCGCAGGACCTCCCTGCGGTTGCGACGGCCCGCTTCGGCGCCGGCGTCGAGCTGTTCGGTCACGTGCTCCCCGTCGGCGAGGAGGTGCTCGTCGTCGCGGTCTTCGCGCTGGTGTTCCTGGCCCTGGCGATCAGGGCCTTCGCTCGCACCGAGTGAGGTTCGGTCCCGGCGGACAGGCCTTGCCGGACCCGGGTCCTAGGCCGCGCCTTTCTGTGTGGGCGCTAGAGGATTTGAACCTCTGACCTCTTCCGCGTCAAGGAAGGCAGGGGCAACGCTCTGACCAGCACTTTCGCAGGTCAGAGCCCGTTTCGGATGTCACACGAGTACCGTCGAGTACCGTCTAGTTCGGTCGGCTCCTTGACCAGGTGTTGACCAGAATCTCGCAGTCACTCGCTGGGATCAGCGGGTCGACCCGGTCAGCTCCCGTCGAGTCGAACCGCGCGGTCCGCCCAACGGACGATCGCATCAACGAGGCCGGGATGATCTTTGTACATACCCGTGCCGTCGCCGGCGCCGCTCACGAGCGTGGCCCGTTCCCCGGCCGCTTGCGCGATGTCACGCGCATCGCCCGCGAACGGCTCGTTATCGGTGGCGGCGGCCACAACCACCGGAATCGTTCCGCGGAGCTTCGCGGCGGCCTCGAGCGCACCGAATTCGTCCGCAACCCGAGTGCGACGTGGTCGGCGCGTTCTCCGTCTCACAGCCACAGTCGACCGTTACCCGGCTCCGCTCAAGCACATGCGGCGGGAAGTGCGGGCCATGGGGCTGGGTGCTCGGAGGGCATGCCTCGACGTGGCGATGGGGGAAGACCGACGCCGGGGCAGCCGACCGTCCTCGACCAGTCCGTGGGGCCACGAGCTGGCGCCCCGAGCCGTTTCATCCGAGGATCCCGCGACCAACGAGGAGAAGACCGAAGACCACGAAGCCAGCCGCCGCTCCCACCCGAACCACCCTCTCGGGCAGCCGCCGACCCAGCTGCCGCCCGACCCAGATGGCGATGGCGTCGGCCGCCACCATCCCGACCGTCGATCCCGCCCAGGTTCCGAAGAGACCCTCTCGGGTCGCGAGCGTCACGGTCGCGAGCATCGTCTTGTCTCCGAGTTCGGCGAGGAAGAACGCCACCGATGCGGCCAGGACGGCCGAACGCGTGGAGCGTTCGGTCCGCGCTTTCTCCGCGGCGGTCAGGTGCTCTCCTCGAAGCGTCCAGAAGGCGAACCCGAAGAACGCGAGCCCGGCTATCACGGAGACGGGGCGTGTCGGGATCGCGACCTGCAACAGCGCTCCAACCCCGACGGAGAAGGCGTGCACCAAAGCGGTCGCGACCGAGATGCCGACGAGAACGGGGAGCGTACGGTACCGCGCCGCGAAGGCGAGGGCCATCAGCTGGCTCTTGTCGCCCAACTCGGCGACGAAGATCACCCAGAAGCTGATCCAGAAGGCGTCCAACCGCTCCTCCCTACCGGGAGGAGGACGGCGAGTCCTCGACCCGGCGACGTTCACCGTGGCCGAAGGTCTCGCCCACCCGTCTGTTCGACGGGCCCGGCGACCGGGCGCCCGAAGGCACCAGCATGTCGATACGCCGGCGAAGGACTACTCCCCTTCGGGAGGAGGGTATCAGGCGGGCGGAGCGAGGTCGGAGGAAAGCGCGTGGGTCAGCCGGGCGCGACCTCGGTGGCACTCCGGGCCACGAGATGGCCTGAGCCCCTTAGGTTCTCCGGCCGTTGCGCCCCTCGAGCGTCGGAGCGACACTTTGGGCATGTGGACTTGGAGCCGAAGGTGGTTGCGACGACAAGCAGCCGTCGAGTTGGGGGTCGGCGTGGTCGCCGGATCGCTCGCCGCGATCTTTGGGGTGGCAACGCACAACCTGACAGCGACCGTCTACCTGAGCGTCATCGCGCTGCTTGCCCTGGCCTTGGCCGCGGCCTTTGCGTGGCGACTCCGTAGCGCGCACACGAGCTAGCGCCCCACCGCTAAGCTCTCCGCGCATCTGCGCGGGTTCCAGTGCCTCTACAAGCGCACGATCACGGCACGACCGGACGCGCGTAGCTCGGCGGGCAGCTCGTCGAGGGTCGCTCCTCCGTCTACGATCCCCTCACTTCGTCATCGTGATCGTGCCGCGCTGCCCCGTGAGGCGCACGCCCTTCACGCTCATCTGCAGGAGGCCGTCGGCATAGCTCCAGTTGCGGATGATGAGGGAGGAGTCGGACGAGGTGACCGTCGTGGGTGCGAACGGCAGCTTCACCTTCACCGTCTGCGTGCCGTACATCTCCAGCTTCAGCTTCGCGATGTCCGAGGCCGCATCGAAGCCCAATACGTTGTACGTAGCGCCGGTCAGGTCCACGTAGCTCGGCATCACACCGGCACCGAACGACACGGTCATCTCGTACGTGCTCGGGTCGAGTCGGCCCATGGGATTCCCGTTCTTGCCGATCACGACGTAGGCGTAGCCGAACGTGTCCCTCCAGTAGCCGAAGACGCTGGCGCCGTTCGTCAACGAGATGCTCGAGACGTCGCCGTCACCGACGTAGACCTTGAGGACCATCGGGCCGATGAGGTCGTACCGGTAGGCCTGCGGATCGACCTTCGAGATATCGATCGTGTAGGTATCGCCCGCTCGGGTTATCGTCCCGAACTTGTGATAGAGGAACTGCCACGAGGCCTCGGCGGAGTTGCGCGCCAGGAACCGGTTGTTGCTGTCGTTCAGCCCTACCAGGTACTTGACCCACTTGGCCTTCGCGTCCCACAGGTTGGGGAAGTGCGCCTCGCTCCAGGCGTAGTTGTCGGACGGGTAGTAGGGCTTGTCGTAGTCGTTCCAGTAGCCCCCCCACGGCGTCGAGCCGACCCAGTCCCAGTTCGTGCCGTAGGCGCGGTTGATGAAGATGACGCCGTGGTCGATGAGGTAGCCCTTGTAGATCCTCGTCGAGACGTTCATACCGCCGTTCACGTACTTGACGCCGTACTTCGCGAGCAGGGCTCCCGTCGTGTGCGGATCCGTCCTGCTGTAGTAGTAGGCGTGCGCCGGCGGCACCTCGGCGACCGGGAAGGCCAGCTGCTCCCGCGTGAACCACTGGCGCAGGATCTCGCGGTAGCACTGAGCCTTGAGGTTCATGTCGGCCCAGCCCCACGTCCGCGCGTCTCCGGGCCTGCTTTCGTTGATGTGGGCGTACTCCGCGCGCTGCTCGACACCGTCGCGGAAGTGCTCGTGTGAGACTCCATGCATGCCGAACTCCATGAACGCCGCACTCCGCTTGGCCAATCTCATGATCCGCACCTGCTTCGGCGTGACATGGTTGCGGAAATCGAGCCCGTCGATGGTCATGTCGTACTGGGCGACGGGCGTGTTGTACTTGGGCTCGGCGACGACGTTGTGCTTGGAGAGATCCTGCAGGATCCAGACCGTCATCAGTCGCGTGCCGGCCTCCCTGCCGATATCGACGACGGTCTGGTAGTCCGCCAGGGTCGCCGTCTCCTGGAGGAGCTCCTGGTAGTTCATGACCGACTTGCGGCGGTTGTCCCAGTCGCGCCAGCCCATGTCGTCGACCGCCTGCCCGATGGCGTAGGGGATCGAGGAGAACTCCTCGGGTGTCGGCGCGTCGGGATCGACGTACGGGAGGAGCGGTCCGCCCTCCACCGCGACGTCATCGAACCACAACGAGTAGTGGCCGGTCTCGGGCGGGCTCACGAAGAAGGTGATGTAGGCGATCTTGTCGATCGTGAAGTCATCCTTCCAGCCCCAGTCCGGGCCACTGCTGTACCAGCCCTCGCCCGAGGGGTCCAGCGGCCAGCTGTAGGTCTTCCACCGCTTGGTCACGGCGAACGACTGCCCCCAGAGGGAGCCGTTCGTCATCTTCATCATGAAGGAGACCGACTGGGCGCCGTTGGTGTCGTTCCAGTCGCCCTTCATGGTCACGTCGAGCTGCGTCTGGCCCGTCAGGTTCCAGGGCACGCCCTGGTTGAGCTTGACCATGACGTTCTGCCAGAAGCCCCCGATGATCGAGAAGTCCACGCGCATGGCGTTGCCCAGCTCGCCCGGGCCGTAGCTCACGTTCTCGAGGCCGACGTAGGGCCTGTCACCTCTGAAGTCGAGATTGTCGGTGCTCACCTTGACGGCGTGATCAGGCCCATCGAACGCCTCGAGGACGGATGGCGTCGAGGCCGCAGCTGCCGGCGCACTCGATGGCCATCGCGTGACGACCAAGCCCATCAGCAGGAAGACGGCTACGAACGAAGCGAGCGTCCGTTTGTGCCCCATGGTGCCCCCCCTTACGCGCCGCCCGCACCAGGGCGGCACTCCGTTAGGTGGTCTGCCCCGAGTGGGCAGACTACAGCCGAAACGTGCAGGGGGCCAACGGGAGGGAGGAGGCGATCTCGGACATAGTCGGACGTAGAACGGCCGGAACTCGGCTGACTATGAAGAGATACTCGTGCGGTGGCTCACGCACCTACAGGTGCCGACGATGTCGCGGCACTACTTGCGGTCGATCGGAAGCGCCATCTGGGAACTGGCCCACGGTGGTCGAACAGCCTCCGCCATCTCGACCCTTTGCGGGTCCACATCAGGCGGGCCAGTCGCGCTCTGCCTTTGGCTCCTTCTTCAGTAGGTCGTCCAACAAGGGCTTGCGCCTGCGCTCGGCCTCGGCCAGTTTCTCCTCAAGGCTGTCCGACCTTAGGTCGCCCGCCGCCTCGAGTAGCTCCTCCAGCGACTTCCCGGCGCTCCCCTTCAGCCGGATCCGCAACGCGGCCAGCACCGAGGCGTGACGGTCAGACAGGCCCTGGGCGATCTTGATCTCTGTCAGGGCCTTCTCCGCCAGGGCCAGGAACTCCTCGTCATCCACGAGCACAGTCTGCCACGATGGATCCGCCGTGATGCTTGTCCGTCGTGGATGGCGGCATCACAGACCATACACCGAACCAACGGCCTCTCGATGTCGCTTCCCGCCGGAAGCGACTGCCTCAAGACTCCGACCCGCGCTCCGTCGGCTTGAGCACTTCCTCGTCTGTAGACGCGGAAGTGCTCCGCTCGCTCTTAGGCTTCCGGGCAGCACCGAGCACTCGCTCTTCCCAGAGGTCTTCGTCGGGAAGCGCGTCGTCCCACTCCATATCGGGGTCACCGCGAGTAGCCCGTGCGCCGGGTGATCCTCGGGCCGAATCGGGTTGTCCGGTCCGTGCATCTCACCGCAGATGTCGCACCGCTTCGGCTCGGTCATCACGTGTGCTCCTTCCAGTCGATCACGATGCGCGACGGGTCAAACTTCGTGCGGCCGCGAACGGCCGGGGGGACGTTGACAGTGCTGGGAGTGCAGCGGTGCCCACCGCGAGCGCTTGTCCCTCTACGTAGCGTCGCGCTCCTTGGGTTTGTCCGGGGAGCCCTTGCCGAGGCGCGTAAGCGCGTAGAGCGCCAGCGTGACGCCCTTGAACGTCACGTCCTTCTCCCACGACATCCCGTTCTTGCGCGCGACGTTCATCGAGGCAACGTTGTCGTGGTACGTGAGGGAGACGAGCCGGTCGCGCCCGAGCTTCCGGATCGCCCAGTCACGGATGGCAACGGCCGCCTCGGTGGCATAGCCATGTCCCCACGCGTGGCGGGCCAGCAGGTAGGCGACCTCCGTCTCCTCTACGCCGTCGATGTCCTGCCAACGGATCAGGCCGCAGAGCCCGATCAACTCATCCGGGCCTCGCAGGATCGTCGCCCACTCGCCGTAGCCGTGCTCCCGGTACTCGCGGAGTTGCTTCTCGATGACCTCGCGCGCGTGCTGCCGCGTGCGGATGCCTCCGGTCCCGATCCAGCGCATCACCTCGGGATCGGCGAACATCGCCGCGAGCGCGTCTTCATCCTCGGGCACGAGCTCACGCAGGATCAGGCGAGGTGTCTCGAGAACCATCCTGCCGTGCCCGAGCTCCGATGACATGCTCCTCAGCCTAGCCGGGGCGCAGGCCTTCTCCGCGGCGATGAACTGGGGCGCCCGGGTCCTCCAATGCAGCACGGTCCTGATCGCTGACCGCTTCTCGGTCGAAGCAGTCGGGAACGACGCCCCTCGGCTCCTCTCCCCTACGGCGCTTGACTGGACGTTGACCGACGGCACGATCCGGCCCGACAAGTAGCGCCCGGACACGACCGGCTTGCAGGGCGATCAAGAGTGGGCGCTAGAGGATTTGAACCTCTGACCTCTTCCGCGTCAAGGAAGCGCTCTCCCCCTGAGCTAAGCGCCCGAGTGCTCAGATTGTACGGACCGCGAGAACGTCCGTTCGAGGCGGGGACCGGAGTTGAACCGGTGTACAGGGTTTTGCAGACCCTTGCCTAACCGCTCGGCCACCCCGCCGAAAGCACGACCCGGGGTCCCCGGGCCGCAATCAGTTTAGTCCAACGCGGCGCCGGAGACGCGAACGGGGATCCCTCGTGGGGACCCCCGTCTGGAGCGGACGACGGGATTCGAACCCGCGACCCCCACCTTGGCAAGGTGGTGCTCTACCAACTGAGCCACGTCCGCGCGTCGCTTCCGAGTTTAGGGGCTGCCGTGCGGCCCTTCAACCGCCGAACACCGGGTGGTACCGGACCCGCCCGGACCAGCCGCGCGACTCTTCGGAAAGGTCGAGCGCCATGAAGTCCTCCTCGGGCACGCCCGGGAACGGGTTCTGGATGCCGCGTTCGGAGCCCTGCTCGAAGCCCAAACGCGGGTAGTAGTCGGAGCTACCCACGACGAGGACGAGCGCCTCGCCTGCTTCCCGCGCGGCCTCGAGCCCCGCCCGCACGAGCGCCGAGCCGATCCCGCGGAGCTGCCGGTCGGGCCGGACGGCGAGCGGGCCGAGGAGCAGAACCGCCCGCGACGTGGGTCCGTCCTCGAGCGTCGCGCGCGAGAAGAGCACATGCCCGACGACCTCCCGGTCCTCGTCGGCAACGAGCGAGAGGACGAAGGAGTCGGTACCGCGGAGCACCTCGACCATGCGCACCTCGTCGGGCTGACCGAAGGCCTGCCCTACGACACCGGCGACCGCCTCGCGGTCCTCCGGTCGCTCGGGACGGATCGAGAGCGCCGCGGGCCGGGTCACATCCCCGTCGAGCCGAAGCCGCCCTCGCCGCGCGCGGAAGGCGGGAGCTCGTCGGCCCAGGCCGGTCGCAGGTCGGACACGGCGACGATCACGAGCTGCGCGATCCGGTCGCCGCGCGAGATCCGCACGGCGCGCTCGCGGTCGAGGTTCACGACGGCACAGATGATCTCGCCCCGGTAGCCCGCGTCGATCAACCCGGGCGCGTTCGCCAACGTGAGGCCGTGCTTCGAGGCGAGCCCCGAGCGCGGCAGGATGAGTCCGGCGTGCCCATCGGGTATCGCTACGGCGAGACCGGTCGGCACCATCGCCCGCTCTCCCGGCCCGACCTCGACGTCGACGGCCGACCGGAGGTCGAACCCGGCGTCGCCGGGCTGCGCGCGCTCGGGGAGCCGCATGCCCGGATCGAGACGCTTGAACGGAAGCTCCATCCGCGGCCTACGAGCAGCCGCTCGTCGAGCCGCAGGACGGGCAGACGTAGCACGAGCCCGCCGGCTGCATCTTCGATCCGCACGCGTAGCAGAGCGGCGCGTCTGCCGCGTGCGCCGCCGGCTTCTCCGGCCGGACCGGCTGCGTCTGCGCCGTCTCGGCCTCGTCCCGGGCGGGCTGCGGCGGACCGAGCAGCTCCGCCCGCTTCTCGGCAGCCTCCTGCGCCGCCAGAGCCTTGCGCTCCTCGATCGAGCGGATCCCAAGCTCCTCCCGCTTCTCCTGCGGCAGGTGGTCCAGCGCGAGCCGCCGGAACACGTAGTCCACGAGCGAGGACGCGAACCGGATGTCGGGGTCGTTCGTCATCCCCGACGGCTCGAACTTCATGTTGATGAACTTCGAGACGTAGGCCTCGAGCGGCACCCCGTACTGCAGGCCGATCGAGATCGCGATCGAGAACGCGTCCATCACTCCCGAGAGCGTGGAGCCCTGCTTCGAAGTCTTGAGGAAGATCTCGCCGATGCCGTTGTCGGGGTACGAGCTCGACGTGATGTAGCCCTCCGCGCCGCCGACCTCGAACTTCGTGGTGATGGACGGGCGGCTCCGCGGCAGACGCTTGCGCACCGGCTCCGCCGGTTCCGCGGACCGGCCCTCGACCTCTCCGACGCCCTTCTTCTCGGCCGACAGCGGCTGCGCGACCTTGCAGTTGTTCCGGTAGATGGCGACGGCCTTCAGACCGAGCTTCCAGCCCTCGACGAACAGCTGCTCGACCTCTTCGACCGTGGCCTCCTCGGACATGTTCACGGTCTTCGAGATGGCGCCGGAGATAAACGGCTGCACCGCGGCCATCATCCGCACGTGCCCCATGTAGTGGATCGCTCGGTCGCCCATCGAGGTATCGAAGACCGGGTAGTGCTCTTCCTTGAGGTGCGGGGCACCGACCACGGAGTTCTGCTCCATGATGAAGTTGACGATGTCGTCGGCCTGGTCCTGCGTGTAGCCGAGCCGCACGAGCGCGCGCGGGATCGTCTGGTTCACGATCCGCATCGAGCCGCCGCCGACGAGCTTCTTCGTCTTAACCAGCGCGAGGTCCGGCTCGATGCCGGTGGTGTCACAATCCATCATCAACCCGATCGTTCCTGTCGGCGCGAGAACCGTGGCTTGCGCGTTGCGGTACCCGTGCAGCTCGCCGAGGGCGACCGCCTCGTCCCACGCGTTCCTCGCGGCCGAGAGCAGCGCCTCGGGCACCAGGTCACCGTCGATCCCGTCGGCCGCCGCGCGGTGCTTGCGCATGACCCGCAGCATCGCGTCGCGGTTCGGCGGGAAGCCGGCGAACGGCCCGGTGGCCTCGGCGATCCGGGCGCTGGTCGCGTAGGCGTGCCCGGTCATGAGCGCCGTGACAGCCCCCGCCCACGCCCGGCCGGCGTCGGAGTCGTACGACAGGCCGCGCGCCATCAGCAGCGCGCCGAGGTTCGCGTAGCCGAGGCCGAGCTGTCGGAACGCCTTCGCGTTCCGACCGATCGCCTCGGTCGGGTAGTCCGAGTTGCCGACGATGATCTCCTGCGCCGCGAACACGATCTCCACGGCGTGCTTGAAAGCCACGACGTCGAAGTTGCCCTCGTCGTCGAGGAACCTCATCAGGTTCAGCGACGCGAGGTTGCAGGCGGAGTTGTCGAGATGCATGTATTCCGCACAGGGGTTAGACGCGTTGATGTGACCGGACGCCGGGCACGTGTGCCACTCGTTGATCGTGGTGTCGTACTGCATCCCGGGGTCGGCACACTCCCAGGCCGCCTGCGCGATGTCGCGCATGAGGTCGCGGGCGCGAACGGTCTCGATGGTCTCGCCCGTCCGGACCGCCTTCAGCCTCCAGTCGCGGTCCTCCGCGTAGGCCTGCATGAACTCGTCGGTCACGCGGACCGAGTTGTTCGCGTTCTGGTACTGGACCGAGTAGCTATCCTTGCCGTCGACATCCATATCGAAGCCCGCGTCGCGCAGCGCGCGGGCCTTGTGCTCCTCGATCGCCTTGCACCAGATGAAGTCGCGGATGTCCGGGTGATCGACGTTGAGGATGACCATCTTCGCGGCGCGCCGGGTCTTCCCGCCCGACTTGATCGTGCCGGCCGACGCATCGGCGCCCCTCATGAACGACACCGGCCCGGAGGCGGTGCCGTCGATCGCGAGCGGCTCCTTCGACGAGCGGATCCGCGACAGGTTGATGCCGGAGCCCGACCCTCCCTTGAAGATCGTCCCCTCCTCGACGTACCAGTTGAGGATCGAGGACATCGTGTCGTCGACGGCGAGGATGAAACACGCCGCCGCCTGCTGCGGCGTACCCGGAACGCCGACGTTGAACCACACCGGCGAGTTGAACGCCGCCTTCTGTGTCACGACCAGGTGCGCGAGCTCGTCGGCGAAGATCCGCGCGTCCCTCTCGCTTGCGAAGTAGCCGTCCTTCACGCCCCAGCCGCGGATCGCGTCGACGACGCGGCTCGCGAGCTGGCGGACGCTCGATTCGCGCTGCGGCGATCCCGAGATCCCGCGGAAGTACTTCTGAGCGACGATGTTCGTGGCGTTCTGCGACCAGAACTTCGGGAACTCGACCCCGCGCTGCTCGAAGACGTTGCCCCCCTCTTTGAAGTTGGGGATGACGGCGTCGCGCGTCTCCCACTCGAGCTCATCGAAGGGATGGATCCCCTCCTTCGTGAAGTAACGCTTGAAGGTGAGGCCGCTGCGGATGACCTCGACATCTCCCTCTTTCGTCGTCACCGACCGACGCCCCCTTTCCTTTCGCGGACCCGCGGAGAGGCACGGACCCGGAATCACAGCGCCGTGATTCTACGCCCGGCTCCGTTCGGGTCAAGAGGTCCCGGGGCAATATCTCGTGGTTCTTGGCAATCTCGACCACTACATATTGTAGTTCAGGACGTTCGCGCTGGCCAGGGGCCTTGCGGCCTCCTCACCGCGAACGGTGCTTCGCGGGCTCCTTCTTCTGGAGCAGGACGCCGAGCTCGCGCTCGAAGTCCGTGATCCCCTGGAAGTCCTTGTAGACGCTCGCGAAGCGCATGTACGCCACCTGGTCGAGCTTGGCCAGGTGCGAGAGGACCTCGAGCCCCACCTGCTGCGAAGTCACTTCCGGACCCCTACGGCGCAAGCGCTCCTCCACCCGGTCCACGATCTGTGCGACCTGCTGCCCGGTGATCGGACGGTTCACGATCGCCTTGCGGATGCCGACGAGCACCTTCTCGCGCTCGTAGGGCTCCCTGGTGCCGTCACGTTTGACGACCACCAGCCCGACATCCTCGGTGCGCTCGAACGTCGTGTAGCGCCGGCCGCACGAGAGGCACTCCCGCCGGCGGCGGATCGCCTCGCCCTGCTCGGTCCGCCTCGAGTCCACGACCTTGTCGTCTGAGTGTCCGCACCACGGACAGCGCATCGGCATCACCACAACATGTAGTGGGCGCCCGCACGCTACCCGCGACATCTGGGAACGTCAAACGCCGACGGATACGACCAGCATCTGGCCCGGCACGAGAGCGCCCGGGTCGACGTGGTTCGAGGCGGCCATCGCATCCACGAGCGGCCGCGGATCCTCGCCGGGAGCGACCCGGTGGGCGATCGACCACAGCGTGTCGCCGGACCTCACGACCACGCGGTGTTCGGCAACCGGCACCGTTCGCGAGGCACCGAACGCGTGCGCCAGCGGGCCCGCCCAGAACCCGGCGACAACCGCACCGGCCAAGACAACCGCGAGCCTGCGACGACGAACACGCGTTCGACTCATGGCCGCATGCTACCGAACGCCTGTTCGAAGTCAAGCGGGGAACCGAACATATGTTTGAACCCCCCTTCCGTCCGTGCTACGGTCCCGAGGCTAGTGAGGAGGGTCCGACATGGCCGACATGCAGGGCATCACGCCGAGGCAGCGCAGGATCCTGGAGTTCATCGGGCGGACGGTCCGCGACCGGGGCTACCCCCCCACCGTCCGAGAGATCGGCGAGGCCGTGGGCCTCACGTCCTCGTCGAGCGTCCACAGCCAGCTCGCGAACCTGGAGCGCAAGGGGCTGCTCCGGCGCGATCCGACGAAGCCCCGGGCGATCGTCGCCGAGCCCGACGCGCCCCGGCCGCACGGCGTCGTCGTGCCGCTCCTCGGCCGGATCGCGGCCGGCGCTCCGGTGCTTGCCGATGAGAACGTCGAGGAGTACCTGACCGTGCCGATCGGCTTCGCCGACGGCGTCGACCACTTCGCGCTCCGGGTGGAGGGCGAGTCGATGATCGGCGCCGGCATCCTCGACGGCGACGTGGTCGTGGTCCGACGTCAGGACGACGCCGACGACGGCGACATCGTAGCCGCCCTCCTCCCCGGCCCGGCCGAGCACGAGGCGACGGTGAAGCGTCTGCGGCGTGAGGGCGGCCGCGTCATGCTCGTCCCGGAGAACCCGGCTCTCTCGCCCTTCGAGATGACCGACGGACGCGTCCTCGGCAAGGTGGTGGCCGTCCTCCGGAAGCTCTAGGCTCCCACCGAGGCCAGCACGCCACGGAGGTCGCCGATGTCCGACGTCCAGCCGACGACGACCGCGCTCGAGCGCGCGATCCGCTCCCAGCCCGACGAGCTCGAGCGTCTGCTCCACGAACCGATCCCCCACGACGCCGTCGAGCGCCTGAAGCAGGCGCACCGCATCTGGCTCGTCGGCACCGGCACGAGCCAGCACGCCGCGGAGCTCGGAGCGATGATGCTCCACGACGCCGGGCGCGCGGCGCACGCCATGCCCTCGATGCACTTCGTGAACTGGGCCCCGCCGATCAACCCGCAGGACGGGGTCATCCTGATCAGCCACAACGCCGGCGCCGAGACCGCCTACGCCGGCGCCACCTACACGATGGGGATGAGCGCCGGGCTCCGCGTCCTCGCGATCACACGCCGCGGCGGCCGGCTCCCCGAGTCGCTCGGGACCGTCGACCAGGAGGAGTCGCACACCTACACGGCGAGCTACACAGCGACGCTCCTGCTGCTCGCGCGCCTCGCCGCGGAGCTCGGGGCCGAGTCGTTCACGCCCGAGGCCCTCGCGCGGGTCCCCGACGCCGTGCGCACTGCGGTCGATGACCCCCGCACGCAGGGCATCGCGCAGCCGGCCCGCCTGCTCCTTCTCTTCGGCGAAGGACCGGCCTCGGTGACGGCCCGCGAGGGCGCGCTGAAGGTCCGCGAGGCCTCACGGTTCGCGGCGGAGGGCTACGACGTCGAGTACCTGCTGCACGGCTCGGCCGTGCCGCTACGCTCGGAGGACCACCTGGTCGCGCTGCTCCCCCCGGACACCGACGGGCTCGTCGAGGGCGTGGCCACGGCCGCCGACGCCGAGGGCATCGGGATAACGCGCGTGCGGGAGACTGCCGACCTACCGGCGATCCTCGCGCAGATCCCGCTGACGGTCCGCCTGCAGGCGCTTGCGCTCCGGTTCGCGCTGGAGCGGCGCGAGAACCCCGACCTCGTGATCGAGGGCGCGTGGGCGGCCGACGACCTCTGGGCGATCGGCTCCCGCCCGCGTCCTGTCTAGCCGACCGAACGGCGCGTTCGGACCGGCCGCACCACCAGGTCGCTCACCACCGCGAGCTCCCGCTCCCCCACCCGGGCGCGGATCAGCGTGCCGTCCTCGGTGCCCTCCGACGACAGCACCTCCGCGTCGCGGTACAGACGCGCGGTCAGATCCTCGCGCGAGTACGGGATCAGCACCGTGACCTCGACCGGCGGCCGCGGCACGACCTCGGCGACGCGCTGGAGGAGACCGTCCAGCCCCTCTCGGGTAAGCGCCGAGATCTGCACGGCATCGGGGAGCCGCCGCCCGACGCGCTCACGGTCGATCTCCGACAGCAGGTCGATCTTGTTGAGCGCGAGCACCTCGGGGATGCGCCCGGCGCCGATCTCGGCGAGCACGAGCCGCACGGCGTCGATCTGCTCGACGACCTCGTCGGACGATGCGTCGGCAACATGCAGCACGAGCGAGGCCAGCGCGACCTCCTCGAGCGTCGACCGGAAGGCCTCCACGAGATCGTGCGGCAACTTGCTCACGAACCCCACGGTGTCGGAGAGCGTCGCCTGCCGACCCCCGGGCAGCACTATGCGCCGCGTGGTCGGGTCGAGCGTTGCGAAGAGCTGGTCGGCGACGAGCACGCCGGCCTCGGTCAGCGAGTTCATCAGCGTGGACTTGCCGGCGTTCGTATAGCCGGCGATCGCGATCTGCGGGATCCCGGAGCCCTCGCGGCGCGCGCGCTTCACGTCGCGGGTGCGCGCGAGGTCCTTGATGTCCCGCTTCAGCTTCGTGATGCGCCGCTTGATGTGCTGGCGGTCCACCTCGAGCTTCGTCTCGCCGGGGCCGCGGGTGCCGATGCCGCCGCCGAGGCGCGACATGGCTTCGCCCCAGCCGCGCAGCCTGGGCAGCAGGTAGTTCAGCTGTGCGAGCTCGACCTGCGCCTTGCCTTCACGCGAGCGAGCGTGCAGCGCGAAGATGTCGAGGATCAGCGCCGTCCGGTCGATCACCTTCACCTTCAGGCGGTCCTCGAGGTTCCTGAGCTGGCCCGCCGACAGCTCGTCGTCGAGTATCACGAGCTCCGCGTCGACGGCGTGCACCACCTGGTGGATCTCCCCGATCTTGCCCTTGCCGACGAATGTCGCCGGGTCGGGGTCCGAGCGCGTCTGGATCACGCGCGCGACCGGCTCGGCGCCCGCGGAGTCCGCGAGCGCCGCCAGCTCCTCGAGGTCGGACTCCTGCATGCCGCGGCCGGCGCCTACGAGCACCGCCTTCTCCCGCTCGCGCGGCATCCAGGTCGCCGAGAGCGGCGACTCGCGCATGCTGGTCTCGTGGACCCCGCGTCGCTTGCGTCGGTCTTGGGACATCAGGCGAGCGTCTTCGCGAGCCGCTCCATCGCCTCCGCGAGACGGTCGTCGGGGACGGTGAGCGAGAAGCGCACGTATCCCTCGCCGCGCGTCCCATAGCCGCTGCCCGGCGCTACGAATATCCCGGCCTCGTCGAGCAGCCGGTCGGCGAACACCACCGACGTCTCCCCCCCAGGCGTCGGCACCCAGACGTAGCAGGAGCCGAGCGGCGGCTTCAGCGACCAGCCGAGGCCGTTCAACGTGTCGATCACGAGGTCGCGCCGACGCTGGTATGTCGCGCGCAAATCGTCGAGATGGTCCTGCGGCCCCTCGAGGGCGGCGATCGCGGCCCGCTGGATCGCGGTGAACTGCCCGGAGTCGAGGTTCGTCTTCACGACGCCGAGCGCGCGGATCGCCTCGGCCGAGCCGGCCGCCCATCCGATCCGCCATCCGGTCATGTTGCAGTGCTTCGAGAGCGAGCCGAACTCGACCGCGACGTCGTTCGCGCCCGGCGCCTGCAGCACCGAGGGCGCCACGTACCCGTCGAACGTGATCTCCGAGTACGCCGCGTCGTGCGCGAGAAGCAGGCCGTGCTCGCGCGCGAACCCGACGGCCTCCTCGAGCGTCGCGAGGTCGGCGACCGCGGCCGTCGGGTTCGTCGGGAAGTTGAGCCACAGCATCTTCGTGCGCTCGGACACCGGAGCGGCCGTGAGATCCGGCAGGAACCCGCGCTCGGCCGGCATCAGAAGCGGCACCGGGGTGCCGCCGGCCAGGCGCGTCGACACGCCGTAGACCGGGTAGCCAGGGTCCGGGATCAACGCCTCATCGCCGGGGTCGACGAACGCGAACGCGATGTGCCCGATGCCCTCCTTCGAGCCGATCAGCGCCATGACCTCGGCATCGGGGTCGAGCTCGACGCCGAAGCGCCGCCCGTACCAGCCGGCCACCGCGCGGCGGAAGTCCGGGGAGCCGGAGTAGCTCGGGTACCGGTGGGTCGCGGGATCGCGTACGGCCTCACGTATCGCCTCGACGACGTGCTCGGGCGTCGGCAGGTCGGGGTCGCCGACGCCGAGCGAGATGACGTCGACGCCCTCCGCGCGCTTGGCCGCGATCTTCTCGTCGAGGTGGGCGAACAGGTACGGGGGCAGGGACTCGATCCGCTTCGCGACCTTCATGCAACCCCTCTCGATCTCAGCCAGGCCTCGTCCACCGTCGCCTCGAAGACGCGCTCGGCCGGCCCGGTCAGCAGCACCTGGTCGTCGCGGCGCTCCACCTCGAGGACACCGCCGGGGAAGCGCACGTTCGCGCGGCGCGGCACGAGGCCCGCCTCGTTCGCCGCGACGAGCGCGGCGCACGCGCCGGTGCCGCAGCCCATCGTCTCGCCCGAACCGCGCTCCCAGACGCGCACCTTCAGCCCGCCCTCCTCCACCGCCACGAACTCCACGTTCGTCCTCTCCGGGAACATCGGGTGGCGCTCGACGGTCGGCCCGAGCTCGCGGACCGGCACGCGGTCGGGGTCGCCTTCGACGAACAGCACGACGTGCGGGTTGCCCATCGAGACCGCGGACGCCGTGAACGTCACGCCGGCGATCTCGAGCAGCTCGGTGAGGAACCGCTCGTCGGCCGGGCCCCGCATCGGGATCCGGCCGCGCTCGAAGGCCGGCGCCCCCATCCCCACCGTAACGGCCCGCACCACGCCGCCCTCCACGGCGAGCGACAAGTGCTTCACGCCGGCGCGCGTTTCGACGTCGAGCTCCGTGTCGGACGTGTGTCCGCGCTCGTAGACCAGCTTGCCGAGACAGCGGATACCGTTGCCGCACATCTCGGCGAGGCTTCCGTCGGCGTTCCGGTAGTCCATGAAGAACCCCGCACCGCCTGCCCAGCGCATCACGCGGATCGCGCCGTCGGCGCCGACGCCGAAGCGCCGGTCGCACAGCGCCGCCGTGAGCTCGGCCGTGAGCGGACGTTCGTTCCCTAGGTCCTCGAGCATGACGAAGTCGTTCCCGGTGCCCTGGTACTTCCAGATCGTCAAGGGGTCAATCGTCACGCAGGTACCCCACCAGCTCGTCCACGATGGCCCCGGCGCCGTCCTCCCCCGCCTCGAACCACCGGATCCTCGGGTCCCGCCGGAACCAGGCGAGCTGCCGCCGCGCGAGCGCCCTCGTGCGCTTGACCGTGCCCGCCACCGCCTCCTCGAGCGAGAGCTCACCCCGGAGGTGGCGGGCGAGCTCAGCGTACCCGATGGCCTGGCTGGAGGTGAGCCATCCGAACAGCCCGCGGTCGAGCATCGCGCCCACCTCGTCGAGCCAATCGGCGTCGAGCATCGAGGCCACGCGGGCCTCGATCCGCTTCGCCAGGACGTCGCGCGGCAGGTCCACCCCGGCGGCCCGCACACGGTCCGCGGGATATCGCTCCCAGGCCGCCGCGAAGCTCGAGAACGCCCGCCCGGTGATCGCCGCGACCTCCAGCGCCCGCACGGTGCGCCGCACGTTGCCGGGCTCGATCTTCGCGGCGGCGACCGGGTCCATCGAGGCCAGACGCGCGTACAGGCGCTCGGCGCCGAGGACCTTCGCCTGCGCCTCGAACTCGCCGCGCGCCGCCGGGTCGGTCCCGGGGAACTCGAGGTCGTCGACGACGGCGCGGAGGTACAGCCCCGAGCCGCCGACGAGTAGCGCCCGGCGCCCGCGGCTCTCGATGTCCGTGATCGCCTCGCGCGCGAGCGTCTGGTACCGCGCGACGCTGAACGGCTCCTCGGGCTCGGCGACGTCGACCAGGTGGTGCGACACGCGTTCGCGGTCCGCCGCCGACGGCTTCGCGGTGCCGACGTCCATCCCCCGGTACACGAGCATCGAGTCGACCGACACGATCTCACAGCCGAGCGCCTCGGCCACCTCGAGGCCGGCCTCGGTCTTGCCGGACGCGGTGGGGCCGACCAGCGCGAGGAGCGGGGCGCCGGCCATCAACCGACCGCGGCGGGCTCCTGCACGCGGACAAGCTCGCCGACGAGGTGGTGCGGGTGCGCAGAGACGATCCGCGCGTCGAGGAACGTGCCGGCGCCGAACTCCCCGTCGAGGTGCACGATCTTGTTCGTTCGGGTGCGGCCCTGCACATTCCCCTTGCGGCCGACGCCCTCGACGAGCACCTCGACGGTCTCGCCCTCGAGTTCCTTCATCCGCTCGAGCGAGATCCGCTCCTGGAGCTCGACCAGCCGCTCGAACCGCTCCTGCACGACGTCCTTCGGCACCCGGCCGGGCATCTGCGCCGCCCGCGTCCCCGGCCGCGGCGAGTACAGGAACATGTACGCCTGGTCGAACCGCGCCTCGCCCACGACGTCGAGCGTCGCGGCGAAGTCCTCCTCGCTCTCGCCGGGGAAGCCGACTATGACGTCGGTCGTGACGGCGACGCCCGGCACGGCGGCGCGGATCCGGCGCAGCCACTCCAGGTAGCGCTCGCTGCGGTACGAGCGCTGCATCGCCCTCAGCACGCGATCCGACCCCGACTGCAGTGGGAAGTGGATGTGCTCGCACACGCTCGGACACTCGGCCATCGCGTCGACCACGTCGGGTGAGAAGTCGTGCGGGTGCGGGCTCGTGAACCGCAGACGCCTGATCCCGTCGACCGCGTCGACGGCGCGGAGCAGCTCGGCGAACAGCGGTCGCTTCGATGGATCCGGGGCCGTGAGATCGCGGCCGTACGTGTTCACGTTCTGCCCGAGGAGCGTAACCTCCACGAAGCCTTGCCGCGCAAGGCCCTGGACCTCGGCCAGGATGTCGCCCATCGGGCGTGAGAGCTGCGGCCCTCGTACGAGCGGCACGATGCAGAAACTGCATGCGTTGTCGCAGCCGACCGAGACCGACACCCACGCATGGTGCGCGGACCCTCGGCGCGCCGGCAGCGCCGAGGGGAACACCTCCGTCTGCTCGCGCACGTCCATCTGCGGACCCTCGGTCTCCGAGGCTCGGAGCAGCTCGAGCAGGCCCGGCAGCGCGTGCGTGCCGACGACGACGTCGACCCACGGCACGCGCTCCCGGATCCGCCCCTGGTCCTTCTGCGCGAGGCACCCGGCCACCACGATGCGGAGGCGGGGGTTCCGCTCCTTCAGCGGCCGCAAGTGCCCGAGGTTCCCGTAGAGCCGGTCGTCGGCGTTCTCACGGACGGCACACGTGTTGAACACGACTACCTGCGCGTCGGTCGCCTCCTCGGTCGGGACGTAGCCGTCCGACTCGAGCAGCCCGGCGATGCGCTCGGAGTCGTGCTCGTTCATCTGGCACCCGAAGGTCCGCAGCAGGTACTTGCCGGCCATCTCCCCCACCGAGGCTACCTGGCGTACTCCACTGCCCTGGTCTCCCGGACCACGGTGATCTTGATCTGGCCGGGATACTGAAGCTCCTCCTCGACCTGCTTCGCGATGTCGCGGGCCATGACCTGAGCCTGGAGGTCGTCAATCACGGTGGGTTTCACCATGACCCGGACCTCGCGCCCAGCTTGCATCGCGTAGGTCTTCTCCACACCCGGGTAGCTGGTGCAGATCTCCTCGAGGCGCGCCAGGCGTTTCACGTAGGTCTCGAGGCTTTCCCGCCGGGCGCCGGGGCGCCCGCCGGAGATCCCGTCGGCGATCTGCGCGAGCACGGCCTCGATCGTGCGCTGCTCGACCTCGCCGTGGTGAGACTCGATGCAGTGCACCACCTCAGGCGATTCCTTCAGGCGCCGAGCGATCTCGGCGCCGATGATCGCGTGGGAGCCCTCGACCTCGTGGGTCACGGCCTTGCCGATGTCGTGGAGGAGCGCACCGCGCTTCGGGATCGTCGGGTCGATGCCGAGCTCGGCCGCGATGGCCGTGGCGATGTGGGCCGACTCCACGAGGTGCTTCAGCACGTTCTGGCCGTACGAGGTGCGGTACTGCAGCCGCCCGAGGAGCTTGATCATCTCCGGGTGGACGTCGGTGATGCCGACCTCCATCACGGCCTCCTCGCCGGCCCGCTTGATCTCCTCCTCGATCTCCTTCTTCGAGCGCTCGAACATCTCCTCGATCCGGGCCGGGTGGATCCGGCCGTCGGACACGAGCTTCTCGAGGGTCATCCGGGCGGTCTCTCGCCGAACCGGATCGAAGCACGAGAGGACCACGGCTTCCGGCGTGTCGTCGATGATCAGGTTCACACCGGTCGTGGCCTCGAAGGCGCGGATGTTGCGACCCTCGCGGCCGATGATGCGGCCCTTCATGTCCTCGCTCGGGAGCGAGAAGACCGAGACGGTCGACTCGGATGTCTGCTCCGAGGCCACGCGCTGGATCGCGATCGTCACGATCTTGCGGGCGCGCTCCTCGCCCTGCTCCCGGGCGCGCTGCTCGATCTCGCGGACGTTCGACATCGCGTCGCGCTTCGCGTCGTCGATGACCTGCGCCATGAGGACCTCCTTGGCCTCCTGGGTGGTCATCCGCGCGATCTTCTCGAGCTGCGTCCGGTGCTCCACCGCGGCCTGCTCGAGCTGCTGGCGGACCTTCTGGAGCCTCTTGTCCCGGTCGTCGAGCTCCTCGGCGCGCCGTTCGGCCTCCGCGAGCTTGCGCTCGAGGCTCTCGTCCCTCTGGGTCAGGCGCTGCTCCTGGCGCTTGACCTCCTCGCGACGGGCGCGGACGTCCTCCTCCGCCTCCCGGCGCATGGCGCTGATCTCGTCCTTGACCTCCACGAGCGCCTCTCGGGCGAGTTTCTCGGCCTCGCGTTCGGCCTCGAGCACGACCTTCTGCGCTCTTCCCTCGGCGCTCTGCGCCTGGGACTGGGCGATGGTCTTGCGGACCACGAACCCGATCCCGACGCCCAACGCCAGGCCCACCACTCCGACAACTGCGGCCAGCATCGTCGTCCTCCAGACAAGCGGAAAGCCGAACAGAGGCCCGTCGGGCCCACTGTTCGGCCAAGCGCGTGCGGGATCTTAGGGCGCGGAACCCGCGGGTCCTTCGCGCCCCCCTCGACTCGTCGATGTGTCTGAACTGCGTCGGGTCATCGTCTCAAGCACGTCTCGTCGAACTCTGTGGATACCTGACGGAACCTCTCCGTTTTCACGATCTAGCTAGACAATCTACGGCCTGGGGGGCAGTCAGGCAAGAGGTGACCCGCGGTCACGCGTCCGAGGCGTCGACGTCGAGCGCCCGAGAGGCAGCCCGCCTGGCGACGTCGGGACCGTAGCCCCGGCGCAGGAGGAACGAGGTCAGCCGGCTGTGGGCGAGATCCGGACGGACCTCCCGGAGGCGACGGACTCGGCCACGGGCGAGCTCCAGCGCCCGGGCTTCCTCGTTCCCGCCCACGCCCTCAAGGGTTCGGTCGATCGTGCGCCGGTCGACGCCCTTGGCCGCGAGCGAGGCCACCACCGCGCGGCGACCGGCCCCGCGGACGCTGAGCTGATGCTCCGCGAACGCCCGAGCGAAGGCCTCGTCGTCCACCAGGCCGACGGCCTCGAGGCGCCTCAGCTCGTCGACGACCTCCGATTCGTCGAAGCCCGCTCGGCGCAAGCGCGTCTCCAGCTCGCGTCTCGACCGTGGGCGCACCGCCAGCAGACGGAGCGCCCGCTCGTGGCAGTCGAGGGGGTGCTTCGGTTCGCGAGAGCGCCGGGGCCCGGTCACGATCCCTTGCCCGTCAGCCGGCCGGCGCTCCGGTCGTCTCACGCTCCCTGGCCTTCTTCGGTGCCGGCTCATCGGTCACGACGACGTCGGGAACGACCTCGATGGGCGTGTCGCCGCCGTGCTCGAAGGAGGCCAGACCGACCGCCTCGCGAACCTTGCGCTCGATCTCCCGGGCGATGTCCTGGTGCTCGATGAGGAACTGCCGCGCGTTCTCGCGACCTTGACCGAGCTGGTCGCCCTCGTAGGTGAACCAGGCGCCGCTCTTCTTCACGATCTCCATGTCGACGCCGACGTCGAGGAGGCTGCCCTCGCGCGAGATGCCGATGCCGTACATGATGTCGAACTCGCACTGACGGAATGGCGGCGCGACCTTGTTCTTCACGACCTTCACGCGGGTGCGCGAGCCGACGACCTCGGTGCCGTCCTTCAGGTTCTCGATCTTGCGGACGTCGAGACGGATCGACGAGTAGAACTTCAGCGCCCGGCCGCCCGGCGTGGTCTCGGGGTTGCCGAACATCACACCGATCTTCTCTCGGAGCTGGTTGATGAAGATGGCGGTGGTCTCGAAGCGGCAGAGGGAGCCGTTCAGCTTGCGCATCGCCTGGGACATCAGACGCGCCTGGAGGCCGACGTGGGAGTCGCCCATCTCACCCTCGATCTCGGCGCGCGGCACGAGCGCCGCGACCGAGTCGATAACGACGACGTCGAGCGCGCCCGAGCGCACGAGGAGGTCGCAGATCTCGAGCGCCTGCTCGCCGGAGTCGGGCTGCGACACGAGCAGCTCGTCGATGTTCACTCCGAGTCGCTGGGCGTAGGTCGGGTCGAGCGCGTGCTCGGCGTCCACGAACGCCGCGATGCCGCCTCTCCTCTGGGCCTCGGCGATGATGTGGAGGCAGACCGTCGTCTTGCCCGAGCCCTCCGGGCCGAAGACCTCGACGGTGCGGCCGCGGGGGATGCCACCGATACCGAGCGCGATGTCGAGGGCGATCGAGCCCGTCGGGATGACCGAGATGCCCTGGTTCGCCGGGTGCTCCCCGAGGCGCATCACCGCGCCCCTGCCGTACTGCTTCTCGATCTGCGTCAGCGCGACGTCCAGCATCTTCTCCCGGTCCATCCGCGAAGCCTCCTTCTGGCCCCTCGCCCACCCGGCCACGACCGCGTGGAACTCCTCCCCCGTACCGGGGCGCACAGTAGCGCGAGGGTCTGACATGGATTACACCTCTGTGATTCGGCGTCTGCAACCCCGGAGCGTATCTGCGACCCCGAAGCCCATCTGCAACCCCGGAGCCTAATCGAACGTATGTTCGGGGTCAACCACCCGGCCGAACACCCCCTCCCCGGGACCCCCTCAGCCGCCGAGCGGGAACTCGCGGAGCGGCTCGTATACGGGGGCCGGGCGCCGAAGGTGGCTCCGGAACAGGACCAGCCGGTCGATCGCGAAGCGCTCGGCGCCGAGCGCCGCTGCCGTCAGGTCCTCGCCCAGCGGCACGGCCGGCTCGAACCGCGCGACCGTGAGGTGCGCCGTGAACGCGCGCTTCTCCGGGTCGAACTCCTTCGCGAGCGCCCCGTCGAGGGCGGCCGCGAGCGCGCCCATCCGTCCGTCGGGATCCTCGAGGCCGGCCCACAGCACGCGGGCACGGCGAGGTGACGGGAAGGCGCCGAGGCTCACCGCGCGTGACTCGAACGGCGCGCTCGCGGCCGCCACCGTCCCGACGGTCTCGGTCACCCAGCCGACGAGCCGCGGCCACGTCGAGCCGAGGAACTTCAGCGTCACGTGCTGGTTCTGCTTCGGCACCCACTTCGCCCGCGGGTGCCGCTCGCGCCACGGCGCGACGGCGGCCTCGACGACGTCGCGGACGTCCTCCGGGATCTCGATCGCGACGAACAGCCGAAGCGGCTTCGCCTCGGGACGGCTCGCGCGATCCCGGGCCATCACGTCACGCTCGACCCACGGGGCAGCGGTTTCCCCTCGAGGTGCCGGCGTAGGAGGTCGAGCGCCGCCTGCTCCGCCCAGCGGCGGACCATGTCGCGGTCACCGGGCGCGCGGAGCGGGCGGCGGTGGCTCACATCCTCGCCCTCGATGGCGATCCACACCCGACCCGGCTCGACGCCGCCGTGCGCGTCTGGCCCCGCCGCTCCGGTAAGCGCGACCGCGAGGTCGGCCCCGAACAGCCGCCTCGCACCGGACGCCATCTCGCCGGCGCACTCGGAACTCACGGTCCCCGGCCCGTCGAGCGTCGCCTGCGACACGCCGAGCACCTCGCGCTTGCTCGCCTCCGTGTAGCAGACGGCCGAGCCGAGGAAGTAGTCCGAGGCACCGGGCACGCTCGTGATCCGCGCACCCAGCTCTCCCCCGGTGAGCGACTCCGCGCACGCGAGCGTCTTGCCCGCCGCGCGCAACAGCCGGCCCACAGCCTGCTCGATCGATCCATCCCGCGTCGAGAACACGAAGTCGCCGAGCCGGCGCGCGACCTCGTCGGCGATCGGCGCGATCAGCGCCTCGGTCTCTTCGCGCGTCGCGGCCTTCGCGGTGAGGCGCACCTTCACCTCTCCCCCGCCCGCCAGGTACGCGACGGTCGGGTTCGTGGTGCCGTGGAACAGGTCGTCGAGCAGCTCGGCGACCTTCGACTCGGCGATGCCGGTGCACCGGAGCGTCCGCGACAAGAGCGCCGCCGGTCCGGCGAGCGCCGCGACCTCCGGGAGGACCGTCCCCTCCATCATCTCCCGCATCTCGGCCGGGACGCCCGGCAGCGCGTAGATCCTGCGGCCGTCAACCTCGACGACGAGGCCGGGCGCCGTACCGCGCTCCGGCCGGATGAACCGGCCGCCCTCGGGGATGTCGGCCTGCAGGAGGTTCGACTCTGGCATCTCGCGCCCGGCCCGCGCGAACCGCTCGCGGAGCATCTCCTCGATCTCCGGACGGCGGACCAGCCTCGCGCCGACCGCCGCCGCGAACGCGTCGCGCGTGACGTCGTCCTGGGTCGGCCCGAGCCCGCCGGTCGCTATCACGACGTCCGCGCGCGAGAGCGCGAGCCGGAAGGCCTCGACGATCCGGTCGACGTTGTCGCCGACGACCTGGTGGTGCAGCACGTCGACGCCGATCTCGGCCAGGCGCTCGGACATCCACTGCGCGTTCGAGTTCGCGATCTGCCCGAGCAGCAGCTCGGTACCGACCCCGATGATCTCGGCGTTCACGACGCCCTCACGGCTCGACCTCGACCGGCCGCATCCGCACGAAGTAGTCGACCCCCGAGTACACGGTGAGTGCCACGGCCGCCATGAGCACGGTCAGCCGCAACCAGTCGAGGCCGGCATCGAGCGGCAGCAGGTAAAGCGCGATCGCGAGCAGCTGTGTGGCCGTCTTCATCTTGGCGACGATCGAGGCCGGCATCGAGGTGCGCTTCGAGCCCAGGTAGGCTCGCAGGACCGACACCGCAACCTCCCGCGCGATGATGACCGCCGCCGCCCAGACGGGGAAGGTACCGGTCGCGGCCATCGTCACGATCGGCACGCCCACGAAGATCTTGTCCGACAACGGGTCGAGCCAGATACCGGTCGCCGTGACCATCCCGTGCCGCCGGGCGAGGTAGCCGTCGAGCCCGTCGGTGAATGCGCCGACCACGAACACGGCGGCGGCGGCGTAGGAGGCGGTGTCGTTCTCCCGCAGGATCAGCCAGACGAGCAGCGGCGTGAGCAGCACACGCACGACCGACACGATATTCGGCCAGCCGAGGCCGAGCGGTTTCACCCGGTCGGCGATGGCGTCGACCCTCCCCCGGTGTCGTAGGTGAAGGTCTCCTTCCAGGGATGCGCGGGCTTGCCCGGGAACCCGTGGTCCTTACCGTTCACCGTGACCCTCGCGCTCGCGCCGTGGTCGAGGCGGACGACGAGCGTCTCGTCGGCCTCGAACGAACGGCTCTCCCCCGGCTGGAGTGAATACGTACGCGGCTCGCCGCCGTCGATCGTGATCGTCGCCTCCACCGGCTTCTGCGCCTCGATCGCCACCATGATGCCCGGCGCGTCGGGCGGCGCGACGAGAGAGGCCTCGGAGGGCAGCACGGCGGGGGGCGGCGCGGAGCTCCGCGTCGACAGCACGCCGAACGCGGCGGCCAGCACGAGCACCGTGACCGCGACCATCACGAAGAGGCGGTGGCTGTCGCGGCGGCGGCGCGCGCCGATCACCGGCTCCGGCTGCGCGAGCAGGACCTGCGGTGCGGGCATGGGGTCCGCAAGGTGCTTCGCGTAGGCCGACACGACGGTGTCGGCCGACACCCCCAGGTACGTGGCGTACGAGCGCAGGCACCCGCGCACGTAGACGTCCCCGAGCAACCGGTCGAAGTCCTCCTCCTCCAGCGCCTCGAGGAACTCGGGACGGATCCTCGTATCGCGCGCCGCCTCATCGATCGTCACGCCGCGAGCGAGACGAGCCTTGCGGAGCGCCGGGCCTACCCCGATCGTCGAACGCTGCACACGAGCCTCCCGGCCACGGGTCCCAGCATTCTAGTCGACCCGGCTCGACGGGCTCAGCGGACGCCCGCGTGCAGGGGGACCTCGAGCGCGAGGGGGGCGGCGGACCTAGGGCTTCCGGTCGATGTGCGGATCCCCTCCGCCGTCGTACGTTCCCATCGATGGATGTCACCGGAACCGCGCGACCCCCGGCCGAGCCCTCGCCGTTCGCGACCGAGACCGGCGACGTCGCGCTCTCCGACATGCGCGATGCCTCTCCGGTGCGGTACCTCGTCGTCTCCGGACGGCAGGACGACGGGCTGTGGGGCCCGATCGGCGCGCTGTGGCTGACCGAGGACGCCGAACGAGGGGGCTTCCTGGTCCACCCATGGGGCACGCGCCTCGGCGCGGAGATGGTGCGCGGCTACCGGAGCGCCCTGCGACGCGGGTTCACCCCCGAGATGGTCCACGGGTTCTGGCGGAGCGAGGTCTGGATCGGCAGCAACCTGCACGTGGACGAGGAGCGGGCGGCTCGCTCCCTCGCGCTGCTGAACCACCTGCTCGGAGCCCTGTAGGAGGCGCAGGTGGGATCACTCGCCCGACCCTCCGATACGGTACCGTTCCCCTCGAAGGCCGGTCCGCTTCCGAGGAGACCGAGGAGACCATGAGCGAGCAGACGGACGAGCGCTGGGGCGAGGCATCGCCGCTCACGCTCGTCACCGGCGCGGTCACGTTCCCCGAGCTGCGCTCGGAGGGACGGGTCCACTACCTCGTCGCCTCCGGCGAGCGCGACAGCGGCGCTTGGGGCGTGATCGGGACGTTCTGGCTCTCGTGGGATCTCGAACGTGGCGGGTTCCTCGTGAACCCCAACGCCCTGTACGTCGGCAGCGAGATGGTGCGCAGCTACCGCGGTGCGCTGAAGCGCGGCTGGACCCATGAGCAGATCTACCGCTACTGGCAGAGCAGGGTCGGCCGCAAGAACGAGCCCATGAAGATCGACCGGCAGCAGCAGGCCGACACGCTCATGCGGCTGAACCAGATGGTCTCGTCGCTGTAGCGGGGCTCAGCCGGTCCTCGCCGAGCGGGACTCCTCCCACTCCTCCCACGTGATCAGCACGTCGCGCGCCTTGGAGCCCTGCGACGGCCCGACGATCCCTCTCTCCTCGAGCAGGTCCATCAGCCGCCCGGCCCGCGCGAACCCGACCCTCAGCTTGCGCTGGAGCATCGAGGTCGAGCCGAGCTGCGAGCGGATCACGAGCTCCGCGGCCTGCTCGAGCAGCTCCTCGTCGGAGCCGAGGTCGCCCTCGCCCTCGACCGGCGGCTTCCCGAGCCCTTCGACCATCGTCGCGTACTCGGCCTCGCGCTGCGCGCGGATCCACTCGGTGACGGCGTGGATCTCCTTCTCGGTCACCCAGGCACCCTGCAGGCGCGTCGGCTTCGAGGCGCTCGACGGCGCGAACAGCATGTCGCCGTGGCCGACGAGCTTCTCGGCACCGTTCATGTCGAGGATGACCCGGGAGTCGGCCTGCGAGGAGGTCATGAGCGCGATCCGGCTCGGGATGTTCGCCTTGATCAGCCCGGTGACGACGTCGACCGACGGGCGTTGCGTGGCCACGACGAGGTGGATGCCGACGGCGCGAGCCATCTGCGCGATGCGGCAGATCGCGTTCTCGACGTCGCGCGGGGCGACCATCATGAGGTCGGCAAGCTCGTCGATCACGACAACGATGTAGGGCAGGTCCGCGAACCTCTCCTCCTGCCCCGGCGGGATCCGCAGGGACCCCTCGGCGAGGCCGGCGCGGTACCCGTCGATGTCGCGGACGCCCGCCATCGCGAGCAGCTCGTAGCGGTTCTCCATCTCGCGGACGACCCAGCCGAGCGCCTCGGCGGCGCGCTTCGGGTGGACGATCACGGGCGAGAGCAGGTGCGGCAGGTCGGCGAAGCGCGAGAGTTCCACGCGCTTCACGTCGACGAGCACGAGTTTCACCGCGTCCGGCGTCGCGCGCATCAGGATCGACATGATGAACGAGCTAATCAGGCTCGACTTGCCGGCGCCGGTCGCGCCGGCGATCAGCAGGTGCGGCATCTTCGTGAGGTTCACCATCTGCGAGCGGCCGTGCACGTCCTTGCCGAGCGCGACCGACAGCGCATGCTTGTCGTCCTTCGCCACCCTCGAGCGGAGGACGTCCCCGAGCATCACGAAGTCGCGGACCCTGTTCGGGACCTCGACGCCGATCGCCGACCTGCCCGGGATCGGCGCGATGATCCGGACGTCGGGTGTCGCGAGCGCGTACGCGATGTCGTCGGTGAGCGAGAGAACCTTGTTCACCTTCGTGCCGGCCTCGACCTCGACCTCGTAGAGCGTGACGGTCGGGCCGCGGTGAGCGGCCGGCACGTGCGCCGGCACGCCGAACGTGCGGAACGTGCGCTCGAGGGCCTCGAGCGTGTGCTCCTCGTCGCGCTCGTTCCCGGCGCTCTCCGGCGCCGTCCGGAGCAGCTCGATCGGCGGGAGCTTGTAGGCGCCGCCCCTCGGCACAGGACGGACGAGCTCCGGCACCTCGATCGCCTCGGGCTCGCTGAGGTCGACCACGAGCGGCAGGTCCTGCTCCGTATCCATCACCCGCTGCCGACGCCTGCGCAGGTGCGGCTCCTCGGCCTCCTCCTCTCCCTCCTCTTCCTCGACGTCGGCCGCCGTGAAGAAGTCGCGGATCCGCGTCGCGACCGCGGCGAGCGGGGTGCCGGTGAAGATCAACAGACCGAGCAGCGCGAGCCCGGCGCAGACGACGCCGGCGCCGAGGGGCGAGATGACCCGCGCGAGCGGCCACGCCGCGAGCGCGCCGATGATGCCCCCGACGTCCTTCACGACGTGGTAGCCGTAGCCCGTCCCATCGCCTCGAACGAGCGTCCAGATGCCGAGCGCGCCCACCACCGCGATCGCGAAGCCGATGAACATCCGCACACGCTCGCCCTCGACGGCGTCGCGGAGCAGCAGCACGCCCCAGTACAGGGCGATCACCGGGAACGCCACGGCCCAGCCACCGATCGCGCCGTGCACGAGGAACGAGATGCCGCGCCCGACCGGGCCGGCCGCCTCGAACCAGACCGCGAGGACCGCGATCAACGCGAGTACCACGAGGCCGATGCCGATCGCGTCGCGCGCCCAGGGCGCGAGGTGCTGGCGGACCGGCGTGCGGGACGACGTGCGCTTCTTCCTCGCGCGCTTCGACTTCGCGCGCCGCTTCGACCTCGTCTTGCCGGTCACTAGACCTCCAGGATCACGGGCAGGATCACCGGCTTGCGCTGGGTCACGTCGTAGAAGTACCGGCCCAGCGTCCGCCGGATGTTCTGCTCGAGCACGCCGCGGTCGACGACCTCGGCCGCGGCGCCCTCCTCGAGCGAAAGCATGACGCGATTCCGCGCCTCTTCAAGGATGTCGCCAGCGGTCTCGTCGAAAACGAACCCGCGGTTCACGATGTCGGGGCCGCCGACGATCTCGCCGTGGTGGGCGTCGATCGCGACGACGACCACCACGACGCCCTCACCGGAGAGCTTCCGCCGGTCGCGCAGGACGACCTCGCCGACGTCGCCGATCCCGAGCCCGTCGACGAACGTCATGCCGGCCGGGACCCGGTCCGCGATCTCGACCTTCTCCCCCACCTCGACGACGTCCCCGTCCTCGCAGACCAGGATGTGCTCGGGCGGCAGGCCGACCTCGGCCGCGATCTTCGCGTGGTGGGCGAGCTGACGACGCTCGCCGTGGATCGGGATGAACCACCGCGGGCGAACGAGCGAGAGCATGAGCCGGAGCTCCTCGGCGGCAGCGTGACCGCTCGCGTGCACCCGCGCTGCCGGCAGGTGGTACACGTCGGCACCGGTCCGGTACAGGCCGTCGACCACCCGGTGGATCGCGGGCTCGTTGCCCGGGATCAGGCTCGAGGACAGCACGACCGCGTCGTCCTCGGTGAGCTTCACCCACTTGTGCTTGCGCGCGGCCATCAGCGAGAGCGCCGAGAGCGGCTCCCCCTGCGACCCCGTGCAGATCACGACCACATGGCTCGGGTCGAGGCGATCGACCTCCTCGATCGGCACGATGTCCCCGTCGGGCACCGAGAGGATGCCGAGTCGCCTGGCCGCGTCCACGCTCTGGTGCATCGAGCGGCCGAGGAACGCGACCACGCGCTCGTTCGCCCGGGCCGCGTTCACCACCTGCTGGACCCGGTGGATGTGGCTCGAGAAGCAGGCCACGACCACGAGGTGCGGCGCGCGGGCAACGATCTCCTGGAGCACCGGGCCGACGCTCCGCTCGCTCGGCGTGTACCCGGGCTCTTCGGCCCTGGTCGAGTCGGACAGCAGCAGGTGCACCCCGGCGCCGCGGCCCGATTCCTCGGCGAGCGCGTGCAGATCGGTCGGCCGCCCGTCGAGCGGAGTCTGGTCGATCTTGAAGTCGCCGGTGTGCAGGATCGACCCGAACGGCGTGTCGATCGCGACGGCCATCCCGTCGGGGATCGAGTGCGTCACCCGCATGAACCGCATGGAGAAGGGCCCGACGCTCGTGGTCTCGCCCGGCACGACGGTCCGGAACTCCGCGAGGTCGCGCACCCCGTGCTCCTCGAGCTTGCCCTCGAGGAGCGCGAGCGTGAACGGCGAACCGTAGACGGGGAGCGTTCCGTCGAGCTCGTGCAGCAGATACGGGAGCGCACCGATGTGGTCCTCGTGCCCGTGGGTGAGGACCACGGCCTCGATCCGGTCTGCGCTCCCCCGCACGTACTCGAAGTCCGGGAGGACGAGGTCGATCCCCGGCATGTCGGCGTGCGGGAACGACAGCCCCACATCGACGACGAGGAGTCGGCCGCCCTGCTCGACACAGGCCATGTTCCGCCCGACCTCGCCGACGCCGCCGAGGAAGACGACGCGCGCGGGCTCGGCCGCAGGGTCCTTCGAGCGGCGCTTAGAGGAGGCCGGCATCCGCGAGCGCCTTCTCGATCCTCGTGCGCTCATCGGGCGTCGCCGGAACGAGCGGGAGGCGAGGTGGCCCCGACGGCCGACCGAGGATCGAGAGCGCGGTCTTCACGGGGATCGGGTTCGTGGTGATGAACAGGGCGTTGAACAGCGGCGTGAGCTCCTGGTGGATACGGCGCGCGCCGGGGATGTCTTCGGCCTCGACGAGGCCGCACATCGTCTTGATGCGGTCGCCGACGAGGTGCGAGGCCACCGATACCACACCCTTGCCCCCGAGGCACAGGTATCCGAACGTCGCCCAGTCGTCCCCCGAGTAGACCTCGAACTCGGGCGGCGCCTCGTCGATCACCCGCGAGATCGCCTGGAAGTCGCCGGTCGAGTCCTTCACGGCGACGATGTTCGGCACCTCGGCCATCGCAAGGAGTGTGTCGTGCTCGATCCGGGTACCGGTCCGGCCGGGGATGTTGTACGCGATGATCGGCAGCGAGACAGCCGCGGCTACGCGGGAGAAGTGCTCGAAGAGGCCGCGCTGCGGCGGCTTGTTGTAGTAGGGCGTGACGAGCAGGAGCCCATCGGCGCCGGCCTCCTCGGCCTCGCGCGACAGGTCGATCGTCTCGGCCGTGCTGTACGTGCCGGTGCCGCAGACGACCTTCCCCCTACCCGCGGCGGCCTCGATGACCGCGCGGTACAGGTCGACCTTCTCGCGGTGGGTGAGGGTGGGTGCCTCGCCGGTCGAGCCGGCGACGACCAGCGCGTCGGAGCCGTGATCCAGGAGCTGGGCGGCGAGCTCCCGCGCCCCGTCGAGGTCGAGCGAATGGTCCTCCCGGAAGGGAGTGACCATGGCGGTCACGACCGCCCCGAACCTACCGGCCATGCTTCCTCCTCGCGTGCCGGGCGCGGCGGTGGGCGGCGGGACTCGGGGCGTAGGGCCGGGCGACCGGGCCCCGCTCAGGCGACCTGGCTTGCGCCGGTCGCCCCGCCCCACGCTCGGTCACGTACGTTACCACCGTTCCACCTACCGCACAAGAGCCACATGAGTCACATGTTGAACGAGGGATCCGGGTTGCTCCCGCACCTCCCGTGCGTCCTGCGCACCGTGTGAGCGGCGCCGGCGGCGCGCCCACCTGGGGCTAGGATAGCCGCGTGACGCGCATCTACACGGGGACCGGCGACGACGGCACCACCGGTCTGCTCCACGGCAGGCGGGTCTCGAAGGCCGATCTCGCCACCGAGGCCTACGGCACGGCCGACGAGGCGGTGGCGGCGCTCGGCCTCGCGCGAGCGCTCTCCCAGGACGCGACCTTCAAGGAGGAGGTCCTCGGCCTCCAGCGGGAGCTGTTCGTCGTCGGCGCCGACCTGGCGACGAACCCGGCCGAGCGGCGGAAGCTCGAGCCGGGCGTCTCGCTCGTCACACCCGAGATGGCGGCGCGTCTGGAGGCGCGGATCGACGAGCTCGTCACCGCGAACCCGCTCCCGCAGGCGTTCGTGGTTCCCGGCGCGAACCCGGTCTCGGCGATGCTCGACGTCGCTCGGAGCATCGTCCGGCGCGCCGAGCGCCGCGCGGTCGAGCTCCGCGACGCGAGCGGCGAGGTGAACGAGGAGGTCCTGCGCTACCTCAACCGGCTATCGGACCTGCTGTTCGTGATGGCCCGCGCGCAGGCCGGCGGATCCGAGCCGGGCAGCCGCTGAGCGCTACTGCTCGACGAACCCGCCGTAGTTGTCCGGGCCCATCAGCAGGACGACGAGGCCGATGCTCTTGTCCTCGATCCCGGCGAACGAGACCTTGAATCTCATCTTGTCGCCGTCGGGGATCGGCGCGGCCTCGGCCACCTTGCCCTCGACGCGCCTGCCATCGCGCGCGTCGAGGATGTAGAAGCCCGGCTTCGGCAGCTCGCGACCGGTCCCGTTGTCGACCTCGAGGGTCCCGCTCTGGCCCTTGATGACCAGGGTCGCGGTGAGGCCGGCGTTCGCGTACTGGTAGACGACCGTGCCGGGGGGTCCGGTGACGACCGCGGTCGGGGTCTCGCTCACGCTCCCCGTGCCGTTGCCCTTCCCCTCGTCGCCTCCATCCGAACCCGTGCACGCGGCGGCAAGGACCGCGAGGGCAACTAGGAGCGCGGCGAGGCGGCGGGTAGTCTTCATGGGCCGCAGCATCTTACGCGAACCGGACGGGAAGGGCGGCTCCGATGCGAACGACGCGAACGCTCGAGCTCCGCCGCCACGCGCGCCGGGACCCGGACGCCGACCGCCTGTCCGCCGAGGGCCTCATCCAGGCCGAGGAGGTAGGGCGGAGCCTCGCCGGCGGCTACGCGCTCGTGTTCGTCTCGCCGGCGCAGCGGGCGTCCGAGACCGCCGGCCGGTTCCTCCTGGCGCTTGACGAGCATCTCCCCGAGCACGCCGTGGTCCCGGGCCTCGCCGGCCAGGGCACCGACCAGAGCCCCGAGGCGCTCGGCGCAGTCGTGCGCGAGCTGCTCGCGCAGGTGCCGGAGGGCGGGCGGGGTCTCGCCGTCGGGCACGCGCCGCTCGTCGAGAAGGCCGTGCTCGGCCTGACCGGCCGCGAGATCGCGCCGCTCGCTGAGTGCGAGGGCGTGCTCCTCACCGAGAAGCATGGGAAGCTCCGCGTCGAGGAGCTCCGGCTCGGTTGACGGCGGCCGTCGCGCTCGGGAGGCCCTCAGAACAGGATGAGCGGCGCTCGGGAGGCCCTCAGAACAGGAACGAGGACCAGGGCGCCGGGTCGGAGGCGAACATCGCGTCGGCCCGCGCCAGCGTGCTGGGGCGCTCCTCCCCGATATGTCCGGCACGGTGAAGCTGCCGGAACGTCGAGCCACCGAGGTACGTCGCGCCGAGGTCGTTCGCCGTGCAGACGAGGTCGGCCTCGGCATCGGTCCGGCGGCACTCCGCGCCCTCGGGCCCGCCCACGAGCTCGTAGCGCCCTTCGTTCCACGGGCAGAACCGGTCGCTCACCTCGATCACGAGGCGCCCCTCGGCGGCGTACCGGCGGCCCTCGAGCGCCTGTGCCACGTCTACGAGCCGGACCCACAGCGCGTCCTTCACCCGGAGGCGCAGCCTCCGCGGCTCGCGCAGCAGGTGCAGAAGCGGCTCGTCCACAGGCCGGTTCCACGACGTCACGTGGTGCACGAGGTCGGCGTCGAGCACGTAGCGCCACATGTCCGCGTAGGCCTGCGGCGTGGTGGCCTGGAGGTCCTCCAGCTCGAGCTCGTTGCGCGGCACGTCGCCCGGCCACTCGTGCTTCACGCGGTACACGGCGTAGGCGTCCACGACCTCCCCGGACGTGTGCACCGCGAAGTAGCAGGGACGCTCAGCGCGCTCGTGCTCGGGCTCGTAGGTGATGTGCTCGAACCAGCGCTCGTTCAACTCAAGCATGCCGGGCCGCTCCGGCCAAACCCGGTCGTAGACCGAGCGCATGAGCGGCAGCGCCGCCGCGCGGTCGAGCAGGCGCACGCGCCCGCTCGGCGTGTAGCCGCGCACGTACTCCGAGCGGTCGGTCTCGAGATCCATGTCGCACCCGAACGTCCCGAGGCCGTAGCCGTACCGACCGTAGATGCTCCCCTCCGACGCGAACAGCACCGCGACGGGTTCGCCGCGCTCGTGGACGTCGTCGAGCTGCCGTCGCATGAGCGCGGTGTTCACGCCCATGCGCCGGTGCGTCGGCTTCACGCCGACCCCGGTGATCCCGGCCGTCGGGAGCACACCCCCGGGGACCGCCATCCGGAACGAGTTCGTGTCCGCCCCGCCGACGATCTCGCCGCCGTCGAGGGCCGCGAAGCACCGGTCGAGCTCGGCGACCCGGCGTGAGTTCTCGATCTCGTCGAGACGGGGCGCGCCGTGGAAGGCCGTCTCGAGCGCGAGCTCGTAGTCGACGAACTCCTCCTCACGGATGGGCCGGATCTCGAAGTCCACGACGCCAGAGCTTACGCGCCGACCAGCCCCTCGAACAGGTCGGCGAGCGCCGGGGCGCTGGTCGGGCGCTCCGTCACGTCAGGGGCGGCAGGTCGAGCAGCGGCTCGAGTCCGACCGTCAGACCCGGACGGGTGGCAACGGCACGGATCGCCATCATGACGCCCGGCATGAACGAGCTGCGGTCGACCGAGTCGTGCCGGATCGTGAGCGTCTGGCCCTGACCGCCGAAGATGACCTCCTGGTGCGCGACGAGGCCGGGCAGGCGCACCGAGTGGATCCGCACGCCCTCGACGTCGCCGCCCCGCACGCCCTCCAGCGACTCGGCCCCGGGGCCGCGGTAGGTGGACGCCCGCTCCTCGAGCAGCCGCCTGGCGGTCGCGATGGCCGTGGCCGAGGGCGCGTCGGCCTTCTGGTCGTGGTGGAGCTCGATCACCTCGGCGGCCGGGAAGAACCGCGCCGCCACCGCGGAGAAGTGCTGCATCAGCACCGCGCCGAGCGCGAAGTTCGAGGCCACGATGACGTTGGACTCCCCGCCTTCCTCCTCGAGGGCCCCGCGGATCTCGGCGAGGTCCTCGTCGTCGATCCCCGACGTCCCGACGACCACGTTGATCCCGTGCCCGATGCACCAGCGGACGTCGTCCATCACGGCGTCGGGGTGGGTGAAGTCGACGGCGACCTCGACGCGGGCCTCAAGCAGTCGGTCGAGCTCGTCGGAGACGGGGACGTCGAGCTTCGGGTAGCCGATCAGCGGGCCGATCGACTGGCCGATCTGCGAGGTGTCGATCGCGGCGACGAGCGTGAGGTCCCCGGCGTCGGCGACCGTGCGACAGACCATCTGACCCATCCGCCCGCACGCCCCGATCACACCGACGCGGATCACGAGAACGCCCCCTTCCCGAACGGGCCGAGGACCGTGAGGGCCGCCGGCTGCAGGAGCACGCGCTCGGCGGCGCGACGCGCGTCTTCGAGCGTCGCGGCTTCGATCCGCCGGAGGATCTCGTTCACCGTGAGGATCTCGCCGTGGGAGATCTCGGACTTCCCGAGGCGGGACATCCGTCCGCTCGGCTCCTCGAGCGAGAGGACGAGCGAGCCCTTCATGTGGCCTCTCGCCCGCTCGAACTCCGCCTCGGTGAGACCGCCCTCGGCGATGTCGTCGAGCTCGCGGCGGACCAGGTCGAGCACCTCCTTCGCGTGAGCCGGCGCCGTGCCCGCGTACGCGCAGAACAGTCCGGCTTCGGCGAACATCGAGTGGTAGCTGTACACGGAGTAGGCGAGGCTGCGCTTCTCGCGGATCTCCTGGAACAGGCGCGACGATATGCCGCCGCCGAGGGCGGTGTTCACGATGCCGAACGCGAAGCGGTCGGGGTCCTGGCGCGAGAGGCCGTTCGTGCCGATGCAGATGTGCGCCTGCTCGGTCTTGCGGCGCTTCACGAGCGTTCTGCCGGACGGCCGGGGCGGATCACCGACCCGCCGGAGGTTCCGGCCGCTCGGCCTCTCTTCGGTCCGGATGCGGCCGGTCTGCATGCGCGAGCCGATGAGGTCGAGTAGGTCCTCGTGCTGCACGTTCCCCGCGGCGACGATGACCAGGTTCCCCGGCACGTAGTGCTTCCGGTAGAAGCGGTGGATCTGGTCGCGGGTCGCGGCCCTGATGCTCTCCGCCGTGCCGAGGATCGGACGCCCGAGCGGGTGGTCGGGCCACAGCGTCTCGGTGAACAGGTCGTGGATCAGATCGTCGGGGGTGTCCTCGTGCACGTTGATCTCCTCGAGGATCACCCGCCGCTCTCCGTCGACGTTGGCCGAGCGCAGCGTGGAGTGCTGCAGCATGTCGCAGAGGTGGTCGACGGCCATCGGGAGGTCGCGGTCGCGCACCCGCGCGTAGAAGCACGTGTACTCCTTGGCGGTGAACGCGTTCACGTCGCCGCCGACCGCGTCGAAGGCCTCAGCGATGTCGCGCGCCGACCGGCTCTTCGTCCCCTTGAACAGGAGGTGCTCGAGGAAATGCGAGGAGCCGCTGATACGCGAGGGCTCGTCGCGCGAACCGGCGAGGACCCAGAACCCAAGCGCGACGGAGCGCACGCTCGGCATCCGCTCGCTCACGAGGCGGAGGCCCGACTCGAACTCGGTGCGCCGGATGGGCATGGCCGGAGCCTACTCCCGGACCGCTAGTCCCGGCGCTCCCGCCCCCGGTCCCGGTCGCGCGGAGCACGGTCCCGGTCGCGCGGAGCACGGCCGCGGTCGCCCTCGTGCCGCTCGCGGCGCGGCTGCTCCTGGACCTCCATCCCCTCGGGGATCGCCCACTCCTCCCCGACCGGCTTCAGGCTGATCTTGCCCATCTGGTCGATGTCCTGGACCTCGACCTCGAGCGTGTCGCCTTCCTTCAGCCCGGACTCCTCGACCCTCGACAGGCGCTTGCCGCGGCCGAGCTTCGAGATGTGCACGAGGCCGTCGCGGCCGGGAACGAGGTTCACGAACGCGCCGAACGTGGTGATCTTCACGACCTTGCCGCTGAAGCGCTCGCCGACCGTGAGCGGCCGCGGGTTCGCGATCTCGTCGATCATCTTCGCGGCCTGGTCCGCACCGGCGCCCTCGCGGGAGCCGATGAACACGGTGCCGTCGTCCTGGATGTCGATGTCGGCTCCGGTCATCGCGATGATCTCGTTGATCCGCTTGCCCTTCGGGCCGATCACCTCGCCGATCTTGTCGACGGGGACCGTGATCGTGAGGATCCGCGGTGCCTTCGGGTTGACCTCCTCGCGCGGCGCCGAGATCGTGCGGAGCATCGTCTCGAGGATGAACAGCCGAGCCTCGTGGGCCTGCATCAGCGCCTGGTTCAGCGCCTCCGCCGGCAGCCCGACCACCTTCATGTCGAGCTGGATCGCGGTGATCCACTCTTTCGTGCCGGCGACCTTGAAGTCCATGTCGCCGAGCGCGTCCTCGGCGCCGAGGATGTCGGTGAGCGTCACGTACCGGCCGCCTTCGGCGATCAGGCCCATCGCGATCCCGGCTACCGGCGCCTTGATCGGCACGCCGGCGTCCATCAGCGAGAGCGTCGACGCGCAGACCGACGCCATCGAGGTCGAGCCGTTCGACGACAGGACGTCGGACACCAGGCGGATGGCGTAGGGGAACTCCTCCTCCGGCGGGACGACCGGCACGAGCGCCCGTTCGGCGAGCGCGCCGTGGCCGATGTCGCGGCGGCGCGGCGAGCCCATGCGGCCGGTCTCGCCCGTCGAGAACGGCGGGAAGTTGTAGTGGTGGATGTAGCGCTTGGAGTCCTCGGGGTCAAGCGTGTCGATCATCTGCGTCATGCGCAGCATCCCGAGGGTCGTGACGTTCAGGACCTGGGTCTCACCCCGCTGGAACAGCGACGAGCCGTGGGCCCGCGGCACGAGCCCGACCTCACAGTAGAGCGGCCGGATCTCGTCGGCTTTGCGGCCGTCCAGGCGCACGCCCTCGCTGATGATCCGCGCGCGCATCACGCGCTTCCGGATCTCCTTGAGCGCCGGCGAGATCTCGCCGGCGCGCTCGGCGTATGCCGCCTCACCCCAGCGATCGAGCAGGTGGGCCTTCAGCTCGTCCTTCAGCGCGTCGAGGGCCGCCTCGCGCTCCTTCTTGCCGGGCACGAGAGCCCGCTCGACGCGGCCGCGGGCGAAGTCCTCGACCGCCCCCCACGTCTCGTCGGAGAACACCGGCTTCGGCTCGAACGGCTGGGGATGAACCTGGAGCGCGGAGAGGAACTCGTCCTGGAAGTCGATCATCTCGCCGATCGCGCGCTTCGCGGCCTCGAGACCCTCGGCGACGACCTCCTCGGTCGGCGCGACGCCGTCGCCCGCATGGAGCAGGCTCAACGTGTTGTCGGGGGCCTCGCCCTCGATCATCAGGACGTCGATCGTGCCCCGGTCGTTGCGGCGCCCGGCCACGACGACGTCGAACGTCGCGTTCTCGGCGTCCTGGTAGGTCGAGTTCACGACCCACTGACTGCCGATCAGACCCATCCGTACGGCGCCGACCGGGCCGTCGAACGGCAGGCCGGCGATCATCGTCGCGAGGCTCGCGGCGTTGATACCGGGGATGTCGTAGGGGTTACCGAGGTCGGCCGAGAGCACGGTCACGACGACCTGGACGTCGTCGTGGTAGCCGTCCTTGAACGTCGGCCGCAGCGGCCGGTCGATCAGCCGCGCGGTAAGGGTCGCCGTCTCGGAGGGCCGGCCCTCGCGGCGGAAGAACCCGCCGGGGATCTTGCCGGCTGCGTACATGCGCTCCTCGACGTCGACGGTGAGCGGGAAGAAGTCGATGCCCTCGCGGGGCTCGGCGGTGGTGCAGGTGGCGAGCACTTGGGTCTCGCCGTAGGTGACGACGACCGAGCCGCCCGCCTGCATGGCGAGCTTGCCGGACTCGAACGTCATTTCGCGGGACCCGACGGTCCTCGTGAGCTTGGTGGCCACTGGCCTTTCCTCCTTGGAACGGGCGCGCGGGCGCGCGCGTGAACGGGGTCGTCCGAGGTGGGGAGGGTGGCCAGTTGTCAGTGGTGAGGCTCCGAACCGGGCGGCTCGGGGGCTCGCTACTGATAACCGACCCCTCTGCTCCCTCCTCTAGTGGGTTCAGGTGCCCGTTGGCATCCCTCCTATGAAGAAGGGCGGCGCGGCCGCCCCTCGGTGTCTATCGCCTGAGCCCCAGGCGAGCGATCAACTCGCGGTAGCGCTCGATATCCTCGCCCTTCAGGTACTCGAGGAGCCGCCGCCGCTGCCCGACCAGCTGAAGGAGCCCGCGGCGCGAGTGGTGGTCCTTCTTGTGGGCCTTCGAGTGCTCGGTGAGGTCGGAGATGCGCTTGCTGAGCACGGCGATCTGGACCTCGGTCGAGCCGGTGTCGGTGTCGCTCCGCCGGTAGTCGGCGATGATCTGGGACTTCGCTTCCTTCGTAACCATATCCGGTGGTCAAGGCTACCAGAAGCCCGGTTTTCGCCCGGACGTGCTGGTCGGACGCGTGTGGGCCCCGCGCTCAGGAGGCGGTCAGGCCGGAACGATGGTCACGAGCACGAAGACAGCAGCGAATCCGACCACCGCGGCGAACAACTCGCGGGACACGGCTCAGCGCAGGACCGGGTGTCCGTCGGAGACGATGTAGGCCGGTAGCAGCTTCGCGGTGATGCGGCCGTTCGGGTGCACGATCGCCTCGGCGACGCCGGTCGTCGACCCCTCGACGGACATGTGCGGCCAGACGAAGTTCCCGAGGCCGTAGAAGATCGGCTTGCCCCGGTACATCTCGAGCGGCTGGAGCCGGTGCGCGTGGTGTCCGAAGATGACGTCCGCGCCGACGTCGATCATCCGGTGAGCCTCGGACACCTGGTACTCCCTCGGCTGTGTGTCGAGCTCGATCCCCCAGTGGATGGCGACGACGACGATGTCGGCGTTCGCCGAGGCTCGCCGGATCGCGCGGAGCGTGAGGGAGAAGTCGTGCCCGGCGGCCGTGCCCGGCTTGTCGGGCCCGGCGACCTCGCTGATCGGGTCGAGCACCTCGTCGATGCCGACGACCGCGACTCGCCAGCCCTGCAGGTCGAAGTACGCGGCTTCGAGCGCGTCCTTCATGTTCGCGCCGGCACCCACCGGGACGAGACCGACCTTCCGGATCTGCTTCAGCGAGTCGAGCAGCCCGCCGGGACCCTGGTCGTAGGCGTGGTTGTTCGATGCGTTCGCGACCTCGACGCCGTAGCGCTTCGCGACTGGCAGCGCCGCCGGGTCGCAGCGGAAGTTGAACTCCTTCGGCACCGGCGCACTGATGTCGGTCGCCGGGCACTCGAGGTTGATGACCGTGAGGTCGTCGTGCCGGAAAAGCCCGTCGAGCCCGGTCCACGCCCACGAGTAGCCGTTCGAGCGGAAGGCCGGGATGTAGCTCGGGTCCAGGCTGACGTCGCCGGTGCCGTGGATGACGAGCGTCCCTTTGGGCTCCGGGGACAGACTGGGCGTTGGGGTCACCGTGGTGCCTCCCGAGGCTCCTCCGGGCTCCGTCCCGGCGGCGCTCGTGCTTCCCGACGGTGTCGGCGGGGCCCAGGAGCCCTGCGGAGCCCCGGTCGGACCCGTGGCGGCGCGCTCACTCCCGTCGCGAGCCGCTACGACGACGGCCGCACCGACCACCGCGATCAAGACGACGACGAACGCGCCGAACGGGACGCGGGACCTGCGGGCGTGGCGGCCGGTCACCCGTCCGGCCCCCCGGGCGGAGGCACGAGCTCGCGCGTCCTCCGGACGTCGCCGGCCATGACCTCGGCGAGCGCCTCCTGCGTGTCGAACCTCTCTTCATCCCGCAGGCGCGCCCAGAACTCGACGGCCATCTCCTGACCGACGAGGTCGCCGTCGAAGTCGAGCAGGTAGGCCTCGACGTGCAGGGGCTCGACGCCGAAGGTCGGGTTGGTGCCGACGTCGATCGCGGCTAGGCGCCGGACGCCGTCGACCTCCGCGCGACCTGCGTAGATCCCGCCGCCGGGCAAGAGCAGCCGGGGCCAGGTGCGCAGGTTGGCCGTCGGATAGCCGATGGCGTGGCCGCGTCCCGCCCCGGGGACCACCGTCCCGTCGACGACGAACCGGCGTCCGAGCGCGCGGAACGGCCAGCCGAGGTCGCCCTCGGAGAGCGCCCGGCGGATCGACGACGAGGAGATGCGCCGACCGTCCACCTCGACGAACCCCACGCGCTCGGCGGTGAAGCCGTGCCTCGGCCCGACCTCGATCAGCATCTCGACGTTCCCCCGCGCTCCATGGCCGAACGTGAAGTCCGCGCCCATCACCACGTGCTCGACGTCGAGCCCCTCGACGAGCACGCGACGGATGAACTCCTCCGCCGGCCACTTCGAGAACCCCTCGGTGAACTCGAGGACCACGAGGGCGTCGATGCCGGTCTCAGCGATGAGGCTCGCCCGGCGCTCGACGGTCGTGAGCAGCCGCGGCTCCTTGCCGGGTGTGAGGACCTCCCGCGGGTGCCGGTCGAAGGTCACGGCCGCCGACGCCAGCCCGCGCTCGCGCGCGACCTCCACCGTGCGGCCGAGCACGGCCCGGTGCCCGAGGTGGACGCCGTCGAAGAACCCGACGGTGACGACGGACGGGCCCCTGACGCCGGATGGACACGTAACGAGCGGCAGGGCCCGCAGGCCGCCTACGATCTCCATGGCCAAGCAGCGTACCGGACGCTCGCGGGACAGCCTTTCAGCAGGCCGGCGCCAGGATCATCTCGGGCACCCCCTTCGCGCCGTCGTCCCGGTACACGCCGATCAGGCGCCCGCCCGGAGCGAACACCGCGTAGGGGCCGTCGATCCCCGCCGGACCGATGACGCGGCCGTGGCTCGCGACCCTCGCCTCATCCGGCGCCAGGTCCACGCGCGGCAGGTGCGCCACCGCGTGCTCGGACGGCAGCGGCGTTCCGGGTGCGTTGGGCGGCACTGCGTCCGAGAGATCGAACTGCCCGATCCGCGTGCGGACGAGGCGGACGAGGTGCGCGCCACAGCCGAGCGCCGCCCCGACGTCGGCGACCAGGACCCGGACGTACGTGCCGCCAGAGCACATGACTCGGAAGTCGAAGTCGCAGCGGTCGAACGCGACGAGGTCGAACGCATCGACGCGGATCCGCCGCGGTTCGGCCTCGATCACCTGCCCCTTCCGCGCCGCCTCGTGCAGCTTGCGGCCGCCGACCTTTACCGCCGAGTAGGCGGGTGGCCGCTGCGTCGACTCCCCCACCAGCGCCGCCATGGCGCGCTCGAGGTCCGGTTCCGTCGCGCGGACCTCGGCCGAGCGCACAACCTCGCCTTCGGCATCGAGGGTGTCGGTCTCCTCGCCGAGACGGCCGGTGCCCTCGTAGGTCTTCGGGAGGTCACCGAGGAACCGCAGCAGGCGCGTCGCCCGCCCGACGCCGACGAGCAGCAGACCGGTCGCCATCGGGTCGAGCGTCCCCGCGTGCCCGACCTTGCGCGTGCCGAGCGCGCGACGGACCGTGTCGACGACGTCGTGGGACGTCATGCCCTTCGGCTTGTCGACGAGCAGCAGTCCTTCGAGTGCGGTCACGGCCCGAGCGGCTCGCCGCGCAGCGCCGCCTTCAGGCGCTCGACGGTCTCCTCGAGCCCGTGCTTCGACGTGTACCCGGCCGCCAGGCGGTGCCCGCCGCCGCCGAACGCCGACGCGACCTTCGCGAGGTCGTGGTTCCCGCGCGAGCGCATGCTGATCTTCAGCCGCCCGTCGCGCTGCTGCTTCACGAGAGCGGCGACGTCGGCCTCGCGCGCGGTGCGCAGGACGTCGATCAGGTCGTCGGTCTCGGAGGGCTCAACACCCGCTTCGACGAAGTCGGCCTGCATGACGTGGGTCCACACGAGGTCGGCGTCCGGCTCGAGCACGAGGCGCTGCAGCGCGATCCCGAGCAGCTTCAGGTACGCAGCGCGGTTGTTCTCGTACAGCGCCTGCACCAAGCGGGCGTGGTCGAACGGGTAGGTCCGCAGCTCGGCGCCGAGGCGGAGCGTCTCCGGCCCGACCACCTCGTACTGGAACCGACCGGTATCGGTGACGAGGCCGGCGTACAGGCACACCGCGATCTCGGCCGTCATGCCCCCTCCCATCGCCCGGATGAGCCGGTACACGAGCTCGCTGCTGGACGAAGCCTTCGGGTCCACGATCGGGATCGTCCCGAGGCCCTCGTTGCTCACGTGGTGGTCGATCCAGATCAGCTCCTTCGCGTGAGTCGCGCTCCGCGCGAGGACGCCGAGCCGATCCATCGACGCCGTGTCGCAGGTGACCATCACGCCGGGCTCCTTCGGGAACTCCTTCGCCTCGACGAGGGCGTCGCTGCCGGAGAGCATCTTCACCCACTGCGGCAGTTCGAGCGGCTCGTTCCCGAACGAGCACACGGTCGTGGCGCCACGGGAGCGCAGGTACACCGAGAGCCCGAGCATCGAGCCGAGCGCGTCCGCGTCGGGGTTCAGGTGACAGGCGAGCGCAACGTGATCCGCAGTCGAAAGGACCTCCGCGGCCCGCGCCAGGGCGTCGCTCACCCTTCCTCCCGGTGCAGCTCGCGGAGGACCCGCTCGATGCGATCCGCCCTCTCGATCGTTTCGTCCTCCTCGAACTCGAGGTCGGGCAGCGTCTTCAGCCGCACCTCTCCCCCGATCACCCTCCGCAGGTGCGCGCGGGCCGAGCGCAGACCGGCCCGTGTCGCGGCACGTTCCTTCTCGTCGCCCATCGCCGTGTAGAACACGCGAGCGAGACGGAGGTCCGGCGTCATCCTCACGGCCGTGACCGTGACGAACCCGATCCTCGGGTCCTTCAGCCTCGGGATCTCCTCCGCGAGGATCTCACGGAACTCCTCCGAGACTCGGCTGGGGCGGGTTCCCTCGGTCATCGCCTCACTCGTCCGGATAGTGGAGCGTGAGCTCCGCCTCGATGATCTCGACGGAGGGCTGCCGTTCGATGAACCTCTCGAGCTCGTGCATGACCTTCTTCACGTGGTAGGCCTCGCCGGCGACGGCTGATACCGCGATCGCCGTGCGCTGCCACAGGTCGTGGTGATCGACCTCGGCGACTGAGACGTTGAACTTCGCGCGGATCCCGGCGATGAGGGTCTTCACGACGTGCCGCTTCTCCTTCAGCGAGCCGCATCCGGGGATGCGGAGGTCGAAGCGTTCCAGCGCAACGAGCATCGGCAACCACCCGCGCCGTCGGCGCTACAGCTCGCGGGCGACCTCGCGTACTTCATACGCTTCGATGAGGTCGCCCTCCTTCACGTCCTGGAAGTTCTCGATCCCGATGCCGCACTCGAACCCCTCGGCCACCTCACGGACGTCGTCCTTGAAGCGCCGGAGCGAGCCGATCCGCCCGTCGTAGGCGACGACGCCGTCGCGCACCACGCGTGCGCGGGCGTTCCGCTGGATCTCGCCCTGGACCACGTAGCACCCGGCTACGACACCGATCTTCGGGACGCGGAACGTCGCCCGGACCTCGGCGCGCCCGAGCTCGATCTCCTGCTGCTCGGGCTTCAGCATGCCGGTGAGCGCGCTCCGGACGTCGTCGATCGCGTCGTAGATGACCCGGTACAGGCGAACGTCGACGCCCTCGCGCTCGGTCATCGCACGCGCTTTCGCGTCGGGCCGAACGTTGAACCCGATGACGATCGCCTTCGAGGCCAGCCCGAGCGCGATGTCGCTCTCGGTGATGGCGCCGGCCGCGCTGTGGATCACACGGACGCGTACCTCCTCCCGCGGGAGCTTGGCGAACGCGTCCACGAGGGCCCCGATCGAGCCCTGGACGTCGGCCTTCACGATGAGGTTCAGCTCCGGCACCTCGGCCTCGCGGGCTTCCGCCATGAGTCCCTCGAGCGTCGGCGGGCGCGAGGTGACGAGCTCGGCGGCGCGGACCTTGGCCTCGCGCTCCTGCGCGATGTGGCGCGCCGCGCGCTCGTCGTCGACCTCGCGGATCTCGTCCCCCGCGTTCGGCACCGACGACCAGCCGAGGATCTGCACCGGCTTCGCCGGCCCGGCCGTCTCGGCCGGCTGCCCGTGCTCGTCGAACATCGCGCGGATCTTCGCGAAGGCCGTGCCGGAGACCAGTGTGTCGCCGGCCTCGAGCGTGCCGCGCTGGACGAGCACCGTCGCCACCGGGCCGCGTCCCTTGTCGAGGTGCGCCTCGAGGACCGTGCCGTGGGCCCGGCCCTCGGGGTCGGCCTTCAGGTCCTCGATGTCCGCCACAAGCAGGATCGTCTCGAGCAGCGTCTCGAGGTTCGTCCGCGCCTTGGCCGACACGTCGACGAACTCGAAGCTGCCGCCCCACTCGGTGGGGACGACCCCCTGCTCGACCATCTGCTGACGGACGCGCTGGGGGTCGGACTCGGGCTTGTCGATCTTGTTGACGGCCACGATGATCGGCACGCCGGCGGCCTTCGCGTGGCTGAGCGCCTCGATGGTCTGTTGCTTCACGCCGTCGTCGGCGGCCACCACGAGCACCGCGATGTCGGTCACCTGCGCGCCGCGGGCCCGCATGGCGGTGAACGCCTCGTGGCCCGGGGTGTCGATGAACGTGATCTGGCGGCCGTCGATGTGCACCTGGTAGGCGCCGATGTGCTGCGTGATGCCGCCGAACTCCCCCGAGACGACGTCGGTCTTGCGGATCGCGTCGAGGAGCAGCGTCTTGCCGTGATCGACGTGCCCCATGACGGTGACGACCGGCGGGCGCGGCCTCAGGCGGGTCTCGTCGACCTCCTCCTCCTCGCCCTGGTCTTCCTCCTCGACGCCGACGATCTCGGCCTCGTAGCCGAGCTCGCTCGCGACGAGCGAGACGGCCTCGTCGGACAGCGACTGGGTCGCCGTCACCATCTCGCCCATCCCGAAGAGCATCTTCACGATCTCCGAAACGGTCCGGCCGGCCTTGTCGGCGATCACCTGTGCCGTGGCGCCGCGCACGAGCTTCAGCACTGGAAGCGACGGCTTCGACGGCTCGGGCTGCGGAGGCGGCGCTACGGGGACCGGAGCGGGCTCCGGCGCAACCTTAGGTGGCGTCGGTTCTTTCGGGGCCGCCGCGGCAGGTTCCACTTTCCGCTTAGGTCGCGGCTTCGGGAGGGGCTCCTCCACGACCTCTTTGAGCTTGGCCTCGGGGACGGCCTTGCCGCCGGAGGCCCGCAGGCGCGGGACGGCCTGCTCTGGAACGGAGGACGACGCCGTGAGGCCGTCGACCCCCATCTCCTTCAGGACGGCGAGCAGCTCCTTGCTCGTCGTCCCCAGCTCTTTGGCGAGCTCGTGAACCCTCAACGTCCCACTTCCCGCTCGATGTCCGCCCTTAGCCTAGCGGCTCCGTCCGCGTCCAGACCCGTCCGCAGCGCCCGCGCGAGCGCGCCGCGCTTGATCGCGACCTCCGCGCATGCGGCGTCGCGGTGCACATACGCCCCGCGCCCCGGCGCCTTCCCGCCGGGGTCGATCCTCACCGTGCCGTCCGGCGCTTGCACGACGCGCAGCAGGTCGCGTTTGGCCGCCTTGCCGCGGCATCCCACGCACGTGCGCTCCGGCTCGTGTCCGGGCGCCATCGCTCAGGCCTCCGTGGGCTCCTCGACGGTCTCCCCGGCGGCCTCCGGGGCGGTCTCGGCCACGGTCTCGGCCACGGTCTCGGCCACGGTCTCGGCCACGGTCTCGGCCACGGTCTCGGCCACGGTCTCGGCCACGGTCTCGGCCACGGTCTCGGCCACGGTCTCGGCCACGGTCTCGGCCGCAGCCGCTTCCGCGGCAGCCGCGTCCACAGCGGCCGCTTCCACGGCGGCTTCCGCGGCGGCCCTGGTGCCGCGCTGCTCGTCGACGAGCTGTGTCTCGCTCTTGATATCGACCCGCCAGCCGGTGAGACGCGCGGCGAGACGGGCGTTCTGCCCCTCCTTGCCGATCGCGAGCGACAGCTGGTAGTCGGGCACGATCACGAGCGCCGTCTGCGTGTTGGGGTCGACCCGCGCCTCCTTCACCTTCGCCGGCTGCAGCGCGTTCGCGACGAACTGCGCCGCGTCAGGGCTCCACGGCACCACGTCGATCTTCTCGCCGCGGAGCTCGTTCACGACCATCCGCACGCGCGAGCCCTTCGGCCCGACGCACGCGCCGACCGGGTCGACGCCCGGCTCCCGCGAGGAGACCGCGATCTTCGAACGGTGTCCGGGCTCGCGGGCCACCGCCTTGATCTCGACGATGCCCTCCGCGATCTCGGGCACCTCCAGCTCGAAGAGCTTCTTCAGCAGGCCGGGGTGCGAGCGCGAGACGACGATCTGCGGACCCTTCGTGCCGCGGCGGACCTCGGTGATGTATGCCTTCAGCCGCTCGCCGTGCTTGTAGGGCTCGGATGGGACCTGCTCGGCTTGCGGCAGCAGCGCCTCAACCTTGCCGAGGTCGAGCAGCGTGTACCGCCGCTCTTGCTGCTGCACGATGCCGGTGACCACGTCGCCCTCGCGGCCGGCGAACTCCTCGTAGGTCATCTCGCGCTCGGCGTCGCGGAGCTTCTGGAAGATGACCTGCTTGGCGGTCTGCGCGCCGATGCGACCCTTGAACTCGTCGGTGACCTCGACCTCCTTCTCGGAGACGACCTCGGTCACGACCTCGCCCTCCTCGTCCTCCTTCTCGGCGAGCTCCTGGATCCACACACGCAGGTCGCCCGAGACGGGGTCGATCGTCGCGCGCACGCCCAGGGAATCCTCGTCGTGCTCGGGATGCTGCTGCTTCCACCACGACTTGTAGGCGGACGCCATCGCCTCCTCGAGCCCGTGGAGGATGGTCTCGAACGCGATACCCTTCTCACGCTCCAGCTCGCGGAGCGCCGCGATCATCTCTTGGTTCATCTCACCCGCCCCCCGCCGCACCCCAATCGAAGACGGTTCGCGCCGACGCGACGTTCTCGTAGGGGACGCGCAGCTCTCCGCCGTCGGAAGCGATCACGATCGCCTCCGCATCGGCCGAGACCAGCGCGCCCTCGAACACCTTCCGCCCGTCGACCGGCTCCACCGTCTTCACCTTCACCCGCTCGCCCACGCTGCGCCGGAAATGGCGCGGCTCCTTCAGCGGCCGCTCCAGGCCCGGCGAACTCACCTCGAGGGAGTACCGGCGGTTCCCGAAGTCCTCGAGGTCCAGCCGGCGCGACAGCCGCTCCGAGGTCTCCGAGATCGTGCCGAGATCGAGACCGCCCTCGCGGTCGACCACCACCCGGAGCACCATCCGCCCTCCCTCCTTGCGGTAGGTGAGGTCCCAGAGCTCCAGCCCGGCCGCCTCGACCACCGGCCGGACCAGCGCCTCCACGTCCATCTCGTCCCCTCGAAAAAGAAAGTGGGCGCGAGCCCACTTCGGGGTGAAACCGTGCCTGTCGCTCTAAAGAGTATAGCCGACGGGTCTCGGGACCGCCGCGATCCACGGCGCCACGGGACCCGGCGCCGGCCGCCGCGGCCGCAGGCTACGGCGCGACGGCGAGCAGGTCCACCGCGGCCTGCACCGTCTCGGCCGAGCGCGCCTCCGAGCGCGCGCCGGTGGCGCGGAGCTTCAGGTCGACGGCGCCGGCCTCGATCCCGCGCTTGCCGACCACGACCTGCACCGGGTAGCCGACCAGGTCGGCGTCGGCGAACTTCACGCCGGCCGACTCCTCTCGGTCGTCGAGCACGACCTCGACGCCGCGCCCCGCGAGCTCGCCGTAGATCCGCTCGGCCTCAACGACCGCCCGCTCGTCGTCGCGGTTCGCGACGATCACCGCCACGTGGTACGGGGCGACCGCCTTCGGCCAGACGATCCCATCGTCGTCGTGATGCTGTTCCACCACGGCGGCGACGATCCGCGAGATGCCGATGCCGTAGCAGCCCATCAGGAACGGCTTGGCGTCGCCGTCCTCGTCGACGAAGGTGGCCTGGAGCGGCTCCGAGTACTTGGTCCCGAGCTGGTAGATGTGCCCGACCACGATCGACCGCTCGATCCGGAGCGGCTCCCCGCAGACCGGGCAGGGATCGCCCTCTCGGATCTCGACGAGGTCCGCGTACTCGTCGATGCGGAAGTCCCGCCCCGCGTTGGCTCCGGTCACGTGGTGGTCGACCCTGTTCGCTCCGGTCACCCAGTCCTTGCCGCCGGCCGCCGAGTGATCGGCGAGGATCGCGACGTCGTCGGCCAGCCCCTGCGGTCCCACGAAGCCCTTCACGAGGCCGCGGGCCGCGAAGTCCGCGTCCTCGAACCGGCGGACCGGGGTCGGGAAGAACCGGCGCGCGAGCTTCGTCTCGTTCACCTCGCGGTCGCCGGCGATGAGCACGGCGACGGTCTTCCCACCGGCGTCGAACAGCATGCACTTCAGCATGTCCGAGCCCGACCGCCCGAGCAGCGCCGACACGGCCTCGATGCTCGCCGCCGACGGCGTGTGGACCTCGGTGAGCGGCTGAAGGGCGTCCGCCTCTACGGGCTCCGGCGGGCGGGGCATCGCGGCCTCGGCGTCGGCGAGGTAGTCGCCGTTCGGACACGACACGTGAAGGTCCTCGCCGACGTCGGCGATCGCCATGAACTCGTGGTTCACGCCACCGCCGATCGTTCCCGGATCGGCCTCCACGATGACGTAGCCGAGACCGCAGCGGTCGAAGATGCGCTTGTACGCCTCCATCATCGCGTCGTAGGAGACCCTCATGCCCTCCTCGTCGCGGTCGAACGAGTAGGCGTCCTTCATGAGGAACTCGCGGCCCCGGAGCAGGCCGAACCGCGGACGGAACTCGTCCCGGTACTTCCACCCGATCTGGTAGAGGTTCACCGGGAGATCGCGGTAAGAGGTGAACTCGGAGGCCACGAGCGGCGTCACGACCTCCTCCTGCGTCGGCCCGAGCCCGAGCTCGCGCCCGTGACGGTCGACCAGCTTGAACATCGTCTCGCCGTAGGCCTGCCACCGGCCGGTGAGCTTCCAGGGTTCCGAGGGCAGGACGATCGGCATCCGGATCTCCTGCGCACCGGTCGCGTCCATCTCCTCGCGGATGATCTGCTCGATCTTCCGCATCGTCCGAACGCCGAGCGGCAGGGTCGTGGACACGCCGGCCATCAGCGGACGCATGAACGCGGCGCGCAGCAGCAGCTTGTGGGAGGCGGCCTCGGCCTCGGCCGGGTCCTCCCGGAGGGTGCGCGCGAAGAGCTCCGACAGCCTCATGGAGCCCTCAGGATACCGGGCCGTTGACGCTTCCCGACCGAACCCGCAGAATCAGCGCACGATGACGCGCCGGAACGCGATTTGGTCCTGGTGGCGGGGCTCGAGGAGCCCGGAGCCGGCGCGCGTCTGACACATACCGAGCGAGGACCGCAGGCAGGCCCCGGGTGAGGACCCGGGGCTTCGTGTTTGGAGGGAGACGGATGAGGGTTCGACCGGACCGCGAGACGTTCGCCGAGCTGGCCTCGGCGTGGCCGCTCGTGCCGGTGTGGACCGAGCTGCTCGCCGACGTCTCCACGCCGGTCGGCGTCTTCCCCGCGCTCGCCGGCGACGGGCCCGGCGTGCTCCTCGAGAGCGTCGAGCGCTCCGAGCGCTGGGGTCGCTACTCGTTCGTGGCCGGCGATCCGGCGGCGGTCGTCGTCGTGGATCGGGATGGTCTACGGGTGCAAAACGTCGCGCGCGAGCTGCCGCTCGTCGCGGAGGGCACCGGCGACGCCCAAGCGGACCTGCGCGCGTTGGCCGAGAGCCTCCGCGCGCCCCGCGAGGAGGGGCTCCCCTCGCTCACGGGCGGGCTCGTCGGGTTCCTGTCGTACGAAGCCGCGGAGCTGCTCGACGGCCACCCGTTCCCGGCCGGCGACGCGCCCTGTCCGCCGATCGGGCTCCTCGTCGTCGACCGCGCGGTCGTGTTCGATCACTGGCGGCAGCGGCTGCTGCTCGTCGCCCACGTCGCGAACGGCGAGCACGACGCCGGCGTCGAAGCCCTCGAGGACCTCGCGGCGCGCCTCACCCACGCGGTGGCGCCGGCGCCCGAGCCGCTCGGCGACGGCGCGTTCGATCCCGAGGCCGGCACGCCCAACATGCCGGACGAGCGCTACCGCGACATCGTGCGGACGATGAAGGAGCACATCCTCGCCGGGGACATCCTCCAGGGCGTGCCGTCGCGGCGCGTGACTTTCCCGAGCGCGCGCGGCGGTTTCCCCGTCTACCGCCGTCTCCGCGTGACGAACCCGGCGCCCTACATGTTCTTCGTGCGGATGCTCGGGATGGAGCTGGCCGGCTCCTCGCCCGAGCCGCTCGTGCGGGTCGAGGGTCGCACGGTGACGAGCCGGCCGCTCGCGGGCACCCGGCCGCGAGGAGAGACCGAGCTCCGCGACCGGCTGCTCGAGCACGAGCTGCTCGCCGACCCGAAGGAGCGCGCCGAGCACGCGATGCTCGTCGACCTCGCCCGCAACGACCTCGGCCGTGTATGCACGCCGGGCACCGTGCGGCCGACCGAGCTCATGGTCGTCGAACGGTTCTCGAAGGTGATGCACATCGTGAGCACCGTCGAGGGCGAGCTCGCCGACGGCATGCACCCGCTCGACGCCCTCGCCGTGACGTTCCCCGCCGGCACGGTCACCGGCGCGCCGAAGCGCCGCGCGACGGAGATCATCGCCGAGGAGGAACCGACGGCCCGCGGCCCCTACGCCGGCGCCGTCGGGTACTGCACGTTCGCCGGCGACCTCGACTTCTGCATCACGATCCGCACGGTCGTGGTCGCGGACGGCTCGGCGCACGTGCAGACCGGCGCCGGGATCGTCGCCGACTCGGATCCGGACATGGAGCTCGCCGAGACGAAGGCGAAGGCGGCGGCGCTGCTGCCCGCCGTCGCCGACGCGGAAGGAGGGGCCGCGTGATCCTCGTCGTCGACCACTACGACTCGTTCGTCTACAACCTCGTCCAGCTCGTCGAGAGCCTCGGCCGCCGGACCGAGGTCGTGCGCTCCGACGCCGGGCCGGCCGACGCGCTCCTCGCGCGCGAGCCCGACGCCGTGATCCTCTCCCCCGGCCCGGGGCGACCGGAGCACGCGGGGTGCTTCCTCGACGTCGTCCGCTCGCTGCCGGATCGAACGCCGATGCTCGGCGTGTGCCTCGGACACCAGGCGCTCGGCGCGGCCCTCGGCGGCCGGGTCGACCGCGGTCGCGTGCCCGTCCACGGGAAGGCCTCGCTCGTGTTCCACCACGGCGAGGGGATCCTCTCCGGCTTGCCGAACCCCTTCGAGGCCGGGCGCTACCACTCGCTCGTCTTGATGAGGGAGGACCTGCCGTCCGACCTTCAGGTCACGGCCGAGACCGAGGACGGCGTAGTCATGGCGGTGCAGCACCGCCGCCTTCCGCGCTTCGGCGTGCAGTTCCACCCCGAGTCCATACTCACGCCCGAAGGCCCGAAGATCGTCCGCAACTTCCTCGGCCTCGTGGGGAGGCGTTGAGCCGGTCCGGCCGAGTCCGCCTACTCGGCGAGCGCTAGCTCTTGCGCCTTCTCGGCGGCGACCTTCCTGGCCTCGGCGACGAGGCGCGTGACGAACTCCTTCTCGGGGATCTTGGCCACGACCTCGCCCTTCACGATCAGCAACCCCTGGCCCTTGCCGGCCGCGATCCCGAGGTCGGCTTCTCGCGCCTCGCCGGGGCCGTTCACGACGCACCCCATCACGGCGACGCGGATCGGGACCTGGATGCCCTCGCCTTCGAGGACCTCGTGCACCTGCTTCGTGAGGCCGAGCACGTCGACCTCCGCGCGTCCGCAAGATGGGCACGCCACGAGGTCGAGGCCGCGCTCGCGGAGACCGAGCGACCGCAGGATCCAGGCGCCGACCTTGACCTCCTCGACGGGGTCCTCGGTGAGCGAGACGCGGATCGTGTCGCCGATGCCCTCCGCGAGCAACGTGCCGATGCCGACCGCGCTCTTCACACCGCCCATCGGCATGGGGCCGGCCTCGGTGACGCCGAGGTGGAGCGGGTAGTCGCACTTCTCGGCGAGCATGCGGTAGGCCTCGATCATCACCCGCGGGTCCGAGTGCTTCACCGAGATCTTGATGTCGAAGAAGTCCTCGTCTTCCAGGATGCGCGCCTCGGAGAGCGCGCTTTCGACGAGCGCCTCGGGCGTCGGCGCGCCGTGCTTGTCGAGGAGGTCCTTCTCAAGCGAGCCGGCGTTCACGCCGATCCGGATCGGCACGCCGCGGCTCTTCGCCTCGCGCGCGATCAGCCGAACCTTGTCCTGGTACCTGATGTTGCCGGGGTTGATCCGCAAGCCCTGGACCCCGGCCTCGAGGGCAGCCATCGCGTACTTCCACTGGAAGTGGATGTCGGCGACGACCGGCACGGTGGACCTCGCCGCGATCGCCTCGAGCGCTTCGGCGTCCTCCCGGCGCGGGACGGCGACGCGGACGATGTCGACGCCGGTTGCGACGAGCGAGGCGATCTGCTGAAGGGTGGCGTCGACGTCGGCGGTCCTCGTGGTGGTCATCGACTGCAGACGCACCGGGGCGTCGCCGCCGACCGTCACGTCGCCGAGGCGAACCTGCCTGGACCTCCTACGTTGCGCGAGCATCGCTTCCAAGCTACCGGCTCACTCGCCGAACACCTGGAAGACGACCTGACGCTCCTTCGGGTCGTCCATCTCGAACAGGATCAGGCGCTGCCAGCGGCCGAGCATCGGCTCGCCGGCCGAGACCGGGATCGCGTGCGAGGTGGCCGAGAGCAGCATCGCCTTCACGTGCGCGTGACCGTTCCGGCGCTCGCTCACGTCGTCGATGTTCTGCGTCCGGCGCTCCATGTCGTCGTGCGCATAGTAGGTGTCCTCGGGTACGAGCTCCTTGACGCGCGCGCGGAAGTCCTCGAGCGCCCCGTCCTCCCACTCGTTCAGCAGAAGGGTCGCCGTCGTGTGAGCGCAGAAGGCGATCGCGGCGCCCTCGGTGACACCGGAGTCCTTGACGGCGCGCTCGAGCTCCTCGGTGAGGTCCAGGCAGGAGTACCGCTCCATCGCCGGAACCTCGATCGTCGTCGTCCTGGATCTCACCCATCCCTCCTTGTCTGGGCCGTCGGCGCGACCGGCAGCTCGAACGTGAACACGCTCCCCTTGCCCTCCTCGCTCTCGGCGCGGATCCGCCCGCCGTGCGCCTCCACGACGGAGCGCGCTATCGCGAGGCCGATGCCGGTCCCCCCGTCCTTGGCCGAGCGGGCGGGGTCGACGCGGTAGAAGCGCTCGAACAGCCGGGGTAGGTGCTCAGGCGCGATGCCGGGGCCGGTGTCGGCGACGTGCACGTCGACCGAGCCGTCGTGGCGGTGCGCCGACACCATCACCGCGCCGCCCGGCGGTGTGAGCCGCACGGCGTTGTCAAGCAGATTGAACAACACCTGGTGGACCCGCTCGCGGTCGACGAACACCGGGGGCAGGTCCTCGGGCACGTCCTCCTCGATCGTCACCTCGGCGCCGGCGCGCGCGACCTCGATCTCGGAGCGCACCTCGTGGACGAGCGGCGCGAGCGAGATCTCCTCGCGGTGCAGTGGCAGCTCGCCCGACTCCAGTCGTGACAGGTCGAGGAGCTGCTCGACGAGGCGCCCCAGGCGCTCGGACTGGCCGAGCATCACCTGCAGCGTCTCCAGGTTCGGCTGCTCGACGCCGTCGAGGAGGTTCTCCAGGTGCGCGCGGAGCGCAGAGATCGGTGTCTTCAGCTCGTGCGAGACGTTCGCGACGAGGTCGCGGCGCAGCCGCTCGAGGCTCTCCAGCTCCGCGCTCATGCGGTTGAAGGCCGCGGCGAGCTGCCCGACCTCGTCGCGCGAGCGCGTGTGCACCCGTTGGGAGTAGTCGCCGGTCTCCATCTTCCGGGCCGCCTGCGCCATGTCGCGGAGCGGCTGCGTCATCCCGCGCGCGAGCCACCGGGCCATCACGAGCGCGACGACGGCCGCGACGAGGCCCGTCAGCAGGAACTGCCACCAGAAGCGCGTGAGGAAGCGGAAGGTCGCGCCGATGCGGTCGAAGAACCCTTTCCCCGGGGCCTGCTGCACAGCATACACGAGGTGGTCGACCTGCCCGTTCACCGTCACCGGCACGACCGCATACTCGAGCGCCGAGGTCGAGCCGACGTGGACGAGCCCGTCGGTGAACCTGGGCAGCGCGGCCGGCGGCGTGCCGGAGATGACCCGTCCGTCGAGGCCGACCGTCACGACCGTGATACCCGCGGGCACCTGGGCGAGCTGCTCCGCGGCGGCGCGACGAGCGGCCGACACGAGACGCAGCCGGTCGGTGTCGCGCGACGACTCCCGGAGCGTGTAGCCGAGGAACAGGAAGACGAGCAGGAGCGTCATCGCGACCGCGAAGACGATCGTGGAGCCGAGCTTCGCGCGGATCGTCGGTAGCTTCTCCAGCGGGCGCATCGCTCAGGGCTCCCGGAACGAGTAGCCCACGCCGTGCACCGTTCGGATGAACCGCGGCTCGGCGCCGTCCTCGCCGAGCTTGCGGCGGATGCGCGCGACGTGCGAGTCCACGACCCGACCGCCGGCGTAGTCGCGGTAGCCCCACACGCGATCCATCAGCTGCTCGCGCGTGAACACGACACCCGGCTCCCGGGCGAGCGTGAGCAGGATCTCGAACTCGAGCGGCGTGAGCGCGACCTCATCGCCGTCGACGGTCACGCGCCGGCGCGCGGCATCGATCGCGAGCGCACCGCGCTCGATCGGCTCGGTCGCCGGGAGCGAGCGGATCCGATCGGCGCGCCGCAGGATCGCCTGCACGCGCACGGCGAGCTCGCGCAGGCTGAACGGCTTCGTCAGGTAGTCGTCGGCCCCCACCGCGAAGCCGGCCACCTTGTCCGCCTCCTCGGTGCGGGCCGTGAGCATCAGGACCGGAACCCACCCGTCCTTCTGGATCTCCTTGCAGACCTCCAGGCCGTCCATGCCGGGGAGCATGAGATCGAGCACGACGAGGTCGGGATGGACCGCGGCGCACGTCGCGATCGCCTGAGGGCCGTCGACGGCAACAACGACGCGATAGCCCTCGCTCTCGAGCCGCGCGCGCACGGCCTCGGAGATAGCCTCCTCGTCGTCGACGACCAGGACGGTCTGTCCGCTCACGGTCAAATCGTAGCCATCCGCCGTTGCGGGCCTTCCCGGGGGGTATTGAGAACTTGTGGCACTGAGAGCGTGGGCAGCAACCCGCCCCCCGTTACGGACTGAGGTTGACCGGCTTCGCGATGTCCAGGTAGACGATCGCGACGAACAGCAGGACGAAGAAGGCCACGACGGCCACCGACACCGGCGCGAGCTTGCGCATGTCGACCTTCTTCCCGCGCACCTTCTCGATCGCGAGCACCGCTAGGTGGCCGCCGTCGAACGGCGGCACCGGCAGCAGGTTCAGGAACCCGATGAACACGTTCACGAAGCCGAAGATCCAGAGGATGTCCCAGAAACGCCCGGTCGAGGCCGTCTGGCCGATCACCCCGCCGATCCCGACGACGCTCATCGGGTCGCTCCGCGCGCGCGGAGCGTTCGTGAAGAGCAGCCGCAGCACGCGACCGATCCCTTCCGGGCCGAAAAGCCGGGCGATGCCCTCGGCGGAGTCCACGATCGAGGTGCCGACGAGCTTCACTCCCCCCGCGACCGAGCCGACGAGCCCGGCCATCTCGCGCGCCCAACCGAGCGACACCCCGATCCGGCCGACCTTCTGCCCGTCGACCGTGGAGAGGACCGGCGTCACGGTGACGTCGAACCGATGCCCGCCGCGTTCGATCGTGAACGTGATCGGCCTCCCCACGTGCTCGCGCGTGTAGTCCACGACCTGCATGTCGGTCGGGTTCGAGATCCCGCCGATCGCGACGATCCGATCACCCGACTGAAGGCCGGCGCCGGCCGCGGGCGAGGCCTGCCCGTCGAGTGTGGCGGCGACCTCGGCGACGAGCGGGCTGTGGACGTCCGGCTGTCCGACGAAGCCGAGCCAGATCACGAAGCACACGAACGCGAGGACGAAGTGCGTGGCCGGTCCCGCGAAGATCACGAGGGCGCGCTGCCAGATCGACTTCGCGCCGAACGTCCGCGGCAGGTCCTCCGGCGCCGGCTCCTCGTAGGGGTTCATGCCGGCGATCTTCACGTACCCGCCGGCCGGGATCGCCTTCACGCCGTACTCGGTGTCCCCGCGGCGGAACGACCAGATCCGCGGCCCGAACCCGACGAAGAACTCCTCCACCTTGATGCCGAACCACTTCGCCATGCCGAAGTGCGCGCCCTCGTGGATCACGATCACAACCACGAGGGCGACGAAGAAGGCAATCTCCGCAACGGGACCGGCCATCAGCGGACCTCCGTCAACGGGCCTCGATGATGTCGGCGGCGCGTTTGCGGGCCCACGCGTCGGCCCGCTCGAGGCTCACGACCGAGACCACCGACGAGGGCGCCTCGTGCTCGTCCACCACCGCCTGGACCACCTCAACGATGCGGGTGAGCGGGATCTTGCCTTCGAGGAACGCCATGACCGCGACCTCGTTCCCCGCGCTCATGACCGCGGGGAAGGTGAGCCCGAGCTCGCCGACACGGTAGGCGAGGTCGATCGCCTGGAAGGCCTCGCGGTCGACGGGCTCGAACGAGAGCCTGCTGTCGACGAGCGGGACCGGCGCCACGCCGGTCGGCAGCCGCTCCGGCCACGCGAGCGCGAGCTGGATGGGCAGCCGCATGTCCGGCACGGCGAACTGGGCCAGCAACGTCCCGTCGCGGAACTCCGCGAGCGCATGGACGATGCCCTCAGGGTGGATCACCACGTGGATCTGCGAGTACTCCAGCCCGAACAGGTAGTGCGCCTCGATCACCTCGAGGCCCTTGTTCATAAGCGTCGCGGAGTCGATCGTGATCTTCGGGCCCATCTGCCACACGGGGTGCGCGAGCGCGTCCTTCACCGATGCCTTGGCGAGCTCGGTACGGGTCCAGCCGCGGAACGGCCCACCCGAGCCGGTGAGGATCACGCGCTTCACGTCCTCGCGCCGCTCGCCGCGGAGCACCTGCGCGAGAGCCGCGTGCTCCGAGTCGACTGGGATCAGGCGCTCGGGCTCACCCTTGACCAGATCCGTCACCAGCTCGCCGCCCACGACGAGGCTCTCCTTGTTCGCGAGCGCGAGCGATTTGCCGCTCTGCAGCGCCGCGAGCGTGGGGGCGAGGCCGGCGGAACCGACGAGGGCGTTCACGACCATGTCCGCCTCGACGTCGCGCGCCAGCCTCTCCGCCGCCTCCGGCCCGACGAGCAGCTCGACACCGCGTATGCCGACCAGCTTCTCCCGAAGGTCAACGGCGGCCTCCTCGTCGGCGATCGCGACGTGAGGGGGCGCGAACTCCCGTATCTGGCCGACGAGCAGCTCTCGGTTGGTCCCGGCCGAGAGCCCGACGACCTTGAAGCGGTCCGGATTGCGCCGGACCACGTCCAGGGCCTGGGTTCCGACCGATCCGGTGGAGCCGAGGATGGCGAGCGACCGCATCAGACCAAGATTACCCCGGGTCGCGGAGATCCACGAGACCGGCGGCTACAGGAGGATGAGCCGCATGAACATGTAGGCGGCCGGTGCGACGAACAAGAGCGAGTCGATCCGATCCATCACCCCGCCGTGCCCGGGCAGGATGCTGCCCATGTCCTTCAGTCCGAGATCCCGCTTGATCAGTGATTCGGCCAGATCCCCGAACGGAGCGAAGAGCGCCACGACGACGGCGAGAGCGACCGACTTCCCAACGGTGTCGAGGACGTCGATCGACGGAGCCACGACGCCGACGGCTACCGCGATGACGACGAGCGTCGCGCCTATCGCGCCCTCCCACGACTTCTTCGGGCTGATCGAGGGCGACAGCGGCCGGCTGCCCCAGAAGTAGCCGACGATGAACGCGGCCGTGTCGTAGACGACGGACAGCCCGATCACCGACAGGACCACCCCGCGCCCATCGGGCATGGCCTTCAGCATGGCGAGCGCGTAGCCGGCGAGCAGGGGCACGTAGGCGACGCCGAGGACGGTCGCGCCGAGGTTCACGAGCGTGCTCTTCCGGTGCGCGGCCGGCTGGGCCATGTACCAGAGGAACGTGGCGAACACCGACAGGGCGAACACCGCGAGCATCGCGGCCTCGCCGCGGTAGTAGGCCCCGCCGAGCACCAGCGCGCCGGACACGAGACCGAGCGCCGTCGCCGGCTGGAGGTGACGCTTCTGCATCGCGAGATAGAACTCACCCTGGGCCCACAGCACGATCGCGGTGGCCACGATGGCGAACGGCCCGGCGCCGATCGCGATCGCGCCGATCGCGACGGCCGCGAGCACCAACCCGGTCAAGAACGCTGCCGGGAGGTCGCGGCCGACCGGCTTCCGCACGTGGTCGGGGCCGATCTCGACTGCCGTGGGCTCCTGCCAGCTCGGACCGCCCAGGCCCTCGGGCCCGACGACGACCGTGCGGACCGACTGTTCGGGCTCCTCGAGCCCGGCGAGGATCTCCTCCTCGACCTCCTGCGATCCAGAGGGCGGCTCGCCGAGCGTGCCCTCAGGCTCCTCGGGCCCCGGCTCGACCGGTTCGACCCTGACCTCCTCGCGCACCGACTCGGCGAAGTGGTCGGCCGCCTCGACCGCCTCCGTCGACGGCTCCTCCCCCGCGGTGACCTCACCCTCGAGCTCGAGCTCCTCCTCCTCACTGCCCGGGGAACCGACGTGCCCGGGCGCCTCCGGCTCGTCGACCTCGATCTCGTACTCCTCGGTCTCGAAGAGGAAGGAGCCGGGCTCCGCGCTCTCCTCCTCGGCCGGCCACACCTCCTCCCCGGGCCCTCCTTCGGCCTCGGCGCCGACGAACGGCTCCCCCCGCCCCTCGACCGGCTCGGGCGCGGCCTCCTCGGTGGGTGGTCTCGGCGGGGTCGCGGGCGCGGCCGTCTCGGCCGGCTCCTCCTTCGCGGAGGCCGGCGGTGCGCTCTCGGGCCAGTCCACGTCCTGGATCGGCGCGAAGAACTTGTCCAGGTCCTCGAACAGGTCGTCCTTCTTGTCGCCCTTGTCGCCCTCGCCCACCTAGATCTCCTTGAGCTCCTGCTCCTTGTGGGCGACGATGTCGTCCACCTCGGCCACGTGCTGGTCGGTCAGCTTCTGGAGCTCCTTCTCCGACCTCATCAGCTCATCTTCCGAGATACCGCCCTCGTGCTCAAGCTTCTCGAGCCCTTCCTTCGAGTGGCGTCGCACGTTGCGCACGGCCACGCGCCCCTCCTCGCCCCGCTGGTGGACGAGCTTGATCAGGTCCTTCCGGCGCTCCTCGGTGAGCGGCGGGAAGCTCAGCCGGATCACGTTCCCGTCGTTCGACGGGGTGATGCCGAGGTCGCTCGCCTGGATCGCCTTCTCCATCGCGCCGATCGCGTTCTTGTCGAACGGCTGGATCAGGAGCGTCCGTGGCTCCGGGACCGAGAACGACGCGAGCTGGTTGATGGGCACCTGAGTACCGTAATAGTCCACGACCAGCCGCGAAAGCAAGCCCGGGGCGGCGCGCCCGGTTCGGATGCCGCCGAGCTCCTCCTTCAGCACCGAGATGGCCTTGTTCATCTTCTCCCGAGCGTCGGCGAGCGCCGTCTCGACGGTCATCGGACACCTCCGTGGACGAGGGTGCCGATCGACTCGCCGGAGACCACGCGGCGGATGTTCCCCTCCTGACGGAAGTCGAACACGATGATCGGCAGCTTGTTCTCCATGCAGAGCGAGATGGCCGTGGCGTCCATCACCTGATAGCCCTCGCGGAGCACGTCGAGGTACTCGATCGACTCGAAGCGGCGCGCGTTCGGCTCGACGTGCGGGTCCGCGTCGTAGACGCCGTCGACCTTCGTGCCCTTCAGGATCGCCTCCGCGTGGATCTCGAGAGCCCGCTGGGCGGCCGTCGTGTCGGTGGAGAAGAACGGCGCTCCGATGCCGGCCGCGAAGACCACGATACGGCCCTTCTCGAGGTGACGGATCGCGCGGAGCGGGACGTACGGCTCGGCGATCTGCGCCATGTGGATCGCGGTCTGCGCCCGCGTCGTGACGTGGATCTTCTCGAGGGCGTCCTGCAGCGCGAGCGCATTCATGACGGTCGCGAGCATGCCCATGTAGTCGGCGCGCGCCCGCTCGATGCCCGGCGCCTGCCGGCCACGGAAGATGTTGCCGCCGCCGACCACGACGGCCGTCTCGACCCCAAGGTCCACGACCTCCGCGAGCTGCCGAGCGAGCAGCGCGGTCGCGTCGGTGGAGATGCCGTAGCCGGTGTCGGCGGGTGCGAACGCGTCGCCGGAGAGCTTCAGCAGGATCCGGCGGTAGAGCGGCCGGTCCGCCTGGTGCTCCGCTCGCTCCCCGTCACCCATCCGGCGCCCGGCCCCTTTCAGTCCAGTTCCTCGCCAAGCTTGTACCGGACGAAGCGGCGCACGGCAACCTTCTCGCCGACCTTGGCCGATACCTCGTCGAGCAACTGCTGGATCGTCTTCGAATCGTCCCTCACGAACGGCTGCTCGAGCAACACGTTTTCCTTGTGGAACGCCTCGAGCTTGCCCTCGACGATCCTGGGGACCACGTGCTCGGGTTTCCCGGACTCTTTGGCCTGAGCCTCGTAGAGGCTCCGGTGGTACTCGAGCACGTCGGCGGGGACGTCCTCGCGCGAGAGCCAGCGCGGGGAGGCCGGGCTCGCGATGTGCAGCGCGACGTCCTTCGTCAGCCGGCGGAACTCGTCGGTGTTAGCGACGAAGTCCGTCTCGCAGTTCACCTCGACGAGCACGCCGACGGTGTTGTTGAAGTGGATGTAGCTGTCGACGAGACCCTGGTTGGCGGCGCGACCGGCGCGCTTGGCGACCGACGCGAGGCCCTTCTGCCGCAGGAGCTCGACTGCCTTCTCGATGTCGCCGCCCGTCTCCTGCAGGGCCTGCTTGCAGTCCATCATCCCGGCTCCGGTCAACTCTCGGAGCCCCTTGACCTGTTCGGCGGTGATGTCGCTCATGCGTTGCCGTCCTCGCTCGTCTGGCTCTCGTTGTCAGTCGCGGTCTCCGGCTCGGGCTCGATCTCCGGGCCGGTGGCCTTCGTGACCAGCGCCTCGCGTCCCGCCTGTCGACCCTCGGCGAGCGCATCGGCGATGATCCGCGCCACGAGCGAGACCGAACGGATCGCGTCGTCGTTGCCGGGGATCACGTAGTCGACCTCGTCGGGATCGCAGTTGGTGTCGACGATCGCGATGACCGGCAGGCCGAGCTTGCGGGCCTCGCCGACCGCGATGTGCTCCTTCTTCGTGTCGATCACGAAGACGGCGTCGGGCAACCGCTCAAGCGCCTGCATCCCGCCGAGGTTCCGCTCGAGCTTCTCCTTCTCGTGGCGCAGGCGCAGGACCTCCTTCTTGGGGAGGAAGTCGAAGGCGCCCGTGCGCTCCATCTCGCGCAGCTCGCGCATGCGGAGCAGCCGCCGCGACACGGTCTGGAAGTTCGTGAGCATGCCGCCCAGCCACCGCGTGGTGACGTAGGGCATGCCGACGCGCTCGGCGTTCTCGGCGATGACCTCCTGCGCCTGCTTCTTGGTCCCGACGAACAGGACGATGCCGCCCCGGCGACCGAGGTCCTCGACGAACCGGTGGGTCTCCTCGAGGCCCGCCAGGGTCTTCTCGAGATCGACGATGTAGATGCCGGAGCGTTCCCCGTACAGGTACCGCTGCATCTTCGGGTTCCAGCGCCGGGTCTGGTGCCCGAAGTGGATGCCTGCCTCGAGGAGCTCCCGCCTGGTCACGACAGGCACGGTGCTTCCTCCTTCCGGTTCTCCCTCCGCCCGGCTCAACTCGCCGCGGCCCGGCCGTGGCCGAGACCCCGCCTGCGATCCCCGGGCGTGCGTGCTCGGCGCGATCGCGCCGGCGCGCGAAGTCTAGCAGCGGAGCCCCTGCGCAGGATGGCCGTGCCGCGCGGGGCGGGGCAGCGGTGTCGTGCGCGGGGCCGGCGTCAGCGGCGGGCGCGCTTGACCGGTCGCTCGGGGACCTCGTCCTCCACCGCCATCCAGCGGTACGAGAACGCCGCGAGGAAGGCGACGTGAATGAACGAAGCGCAAAGGCCGTACACCCACGCCCGGATGCTCGGGTTCACCGTGAGGAAGTTGCCCTCGGGCGCGAAGGCCAGCAGCATCGGAAGCGCAAGGAAGATGTAGAGCAAGCACATCAGGATGTGCCGGCTTCTCGGCATGAGCGCGGCGCGGCCGGAGCGGCGCAGGGTCTCCACGACCGGGCGCTCCTCGCGGACGGCCGCCGCCGGAGCGAAAGCGAGGAAGAACAGCACGGCAACCAGGACCGCCACGTAGCCGAGGAACCCGATCCCGGCACCGAGGAACGGCAGCACGGTGCTGCCGGCGAGCATGCTGACCATCGCGATGACGTTCACGGTGAGCACGGTCGGGTAGGCCCGCAGGCCACGCAGGAGCCCCTCGAGCGCGGTCCCCTCGCCCTCCAGCCGGACGACGATGAGGCCGGTGACGACGGCGACGACCAGCGCTCGCAGCAGTAGGAACCCCATCGACACGAGCATGCCCGCGAGGCCGTAGCCGTAGATCCCCACGCCGTTCAGCGCGTCGAAGTACGTGCTGACGGGCGGCAGCGCGGCGAGGTCGACGATCCGCCCGGGCGGCCCCTCGAAACCTAGCGCGACGAGGCCCACCCACGCGAGGAACACGAAGCCGAACGTCACGCCGAGGATCACGGCCGAAGACCCGACGACGAGGAGCCCGCGGGCGACTGAGCGGCTGACCGATGGGAACACCGTGTCGCCGGCGCGGGGCATGAGCCAGTTGAAGAAGCCGGGGGGCGCGGGCCGGGCCGGAGCCTCGACCTCCTCCAGCACGGCCTGCGGCCTGGGGGCCGCCCGCTTGCCGGACCGGGGCTTCCGACGCTTCTTGCTCACTCCTCTTCCTCTTCTTCAGGGCCGGCGTCGTCCTCTTCGGTGTCGTCGAACGCGGGGCGCACCCGCGACGCGAGCAGCCGGAACGGCACGAAGAGGACGATGAAGGTGGCGACTACGGCGATGGCGGCGTTGCCGAGGAGCGTCGCCGGGTCGACGACCGTCGGGGACGGGACGGCGAGGAGCTTCCCGGTCGGATCGTGCTCCCAGGCGACGAGGCCGCCGGGCATCCCGCCCTTCACCGCGATGACCAGCTCGGGGGAGACGGCGATCGCGCCGATCAGGCCGGGACTCTTCTCGCCCTGCCAGACGAGCAGGCCGGAGTCGAGGTCGATCGCGACGAGTCGGCCGTCGTTCAGGCCGAGAAGCACGGCGGTACCGGAGACGACCGGCGAGCTGCGTGGGACCAGCTCGTTCAGCTGGTAGTCCCACAGCCGGGCGCCCGTGCCCGGGTCGAGCCGGTACAGACCCCCCGGGTAGTCGGAGACGAGCAGCGCGTCAGACGAGAGCGCCGACGAGGACACCGGTGAGAACGCCGAGAGCACGAGCGACCGCCACCGCTCGGTCTTCCCGTCCGCGGCCGAGAGCGCATGGACGAGCCGGTCTGAGGTCCCGACGACGACCATGCCGCCCATCGCCGTCGGCACCGACATCCCCGAGCCGGCGCCCTTGGGCTGGTACGTCCACATCTCGCTGCCGCTGGCGACGTCGAGCGCGTAGAGGCTCGCCAGCGATCGCTCCGGGTCGTGCACGACCGCGTACACCTTGCCCTCCGACACGGCCGGGGCCCCGAGCACCTCGCCCGAGTGCTCCGCCGTCCACCGCAGCGCGCCCGTCGCGAGGTCGACCGCATAGACGTTGCCCTCGTCGTCGCCGAGGTACGCGTTCCCGCCGTCCACCGCGATGCCACCGTGGGTCGTGGCGAGCAGCGGGGTCCGCGGGTCGAGCTCCTTCATCGTGCCGAGGTCGACCCGGACGAGCGTGGTGCTCTGCTCCTTGCCCGTGCCGGCGGTGTCGACGAACGCGAGGATCTGCCGATCCCCTGCAAGCCCGACGGCCGGCATCGAGATCGGGCCCCCGTTGCGGATCAGCTGCCACGCCTGCCCCCCGGTCGCGAGCTCGACGCCGTACACGGCGCGCTCGCCGACCGTGATCGCGACGTCGCCCACGATGACGGGCGCGGAGAGCGCCCCCTCGGGCGCCTTGAACGTCCACGCGACCGCGTACGGCGGTGCCGGGCCGTCACCCAGCGTACCGGGGTGGCCCGGGCCGCCCTGGAACTGGCTCCACGCCGGCGTTCCCGTCTGCGCGAGCGCCGGCCATGCCGCCAGGCAGGCGAGGCATGCGGCAAACCAGACGAGCGTGAGGGCGACGAGCGCAGCCCTCGTCAGGGTCCGGAACGGGGTCGGGAGCAGGGCGAGCCTTCCTCGGTCGAGCGACGGCCCATTCTAGAGGGCCCGTCCCGTCGGCGACCCGCCGCCTCAGGCGGCGCCGGTCGCGGGGATCGGCGCCAGGCGGATGAGGTTCACGACGCTCCCCGGCGACAGGTACACCATCGGGTCGACGTAGTTGCCGCCGAACTTCACACCGAAGTGCAGGTGCGCGATGGCCGAACCGGGGTGACCGAGGCCGGACAGGGCGATCGGCGCACCCTCGGCCACCGCGTCGCCTTTCCGCACGAGCGCGGCCGAGAGCCACGAGTAGGTGCTCTGGAGCCCACCGCCGTGGTCGAGCGTCACGAACAGCTGCCCGCCGACGCAACCGGCGAAGCTCACGACCCCGGGCGCGGGCGCACGCACCTGGGTGCCTTCGGTCACCGCGATGTCGATGCCACGGTGGCCAGCGCCGTAGGGACCGGCCGGCAGCTCGAAGCCGCGGAGAACCGGGCCCACGACCGGCCAAGGCCAGCCGCTGCTCGCCGCGCCGGCGCCGGCCGGTGTGGTCGCGCACAGGGCGATCGCGAGGGGGAGGACCAGCCGCCACGGCTGCGGCATCGGACCTCCACGGGTATCGGGCGCTCGCACGCTACGCCGTCGCCGCCCGCTGTGCAGTGAGGAAGCTCACAGAACGCCGATCGGCCGCGCGGAGCTACTCCGTCTCTGTCAGCTGGAACCGGAGCTGGTGCACGGCCTTCGTGTGGATCTGGCAGACGCGCGACTCCGTGACGCCGAGGATGTCCCCGATCTCCGCGAGCGTGAGGCCCTCGAAGTAGTAGAGCGTGACGACGATCTTCTCGCGCTCGGACAGCGAGTTGATCGCCGCGGCCAGGATCCCCCGGGTCTCCTGGCTCTCGAGCCCCGTCGTCGGGTCCGTCCCCCTGTCGGCGAGCGTGTCCAGGAGCGAGACCTGCTCACCTCGGTCGCTTCCGACGGCAAGGAGCTCGTCGAGCTGCAGCACGGAGACGAACGAGACCTGGCTGATGATCTCGTGCAACTCGGGAACCGAGATGCCGAGCCGCTCGGCGACCTCCCTCTCGGTCGGCGCGCGCTTCAGCATCGCCTCGAGGTCGGCGTAGGCCTTCTCGATCTCGCGCGCCTTGAACCGCACCGAGCGCGGCACCCAGTCCATCGCGCGGAGCTCGTCGATGATGGCGCCCTTGATCCGGGGGATCGCGTACGTCTCGAACTTGTTGCCGCGCGCCGGCTCGAACTTGTCGAGGGCGTCGATCAGCCCGAACATGCCGTAGGAGACGAGGTCGGCCTGCTCGACGCTGGCCGGCAGACCGGTGGCGACGCGACTGGCGACGTACTTCACGAGCGGCGCGAAGTGCAGGATCAGCCGTTCGCGAGCCTGCGGCGAAGCGCTCCGCTTGAACTCCTCCCAGAGGCGGCCGAGCTCGTCAACGACGTCGACGTCGGGGGCTACGGCGACCGCCATCGCCGCGCGGGCGGGCTTCGCCGGCTTCGCGGGCTTCAGCGGCTTGGCGGGCTTGGTGCCCCTCGCGGTCTTGCCGGCGGTCTTCGCGGCTTTGGCCTTGCCGTCGGAGGACTTCGCGGGCGTCATCAGGCCCTCGGGTGGCTCCGTCGGTAGGCGTCGAACAACCGTCCGCGGGACACGTGTGTGTACCGCTGCGTGGTGGCGACGCTCGCGTGACCGAGAAGCTCCTGCACGACCCGGATGTCGGCTCCTCCCTCCAGCAGGTGCGTGGCGAACGAATGCCTGAGCGTGTGCGGGGTCACGCGCCGCCCCGACAGCTTCCTGGCTCCGTATTGTTCCACCATCGCACGCACGTCGCGTGGCGTGATCGGGTTCTTCCTGCGGTTGAAGAACGCGGTCGCCGATGCCGTCTGCGGCGCCATCCGCGGGCGGCTCTCGCGCAGATACTCAAGGAGGGCGACGAGCGCGTAGTCGGAGAGCGGCACCTCGCGCTCCTTGGAGCCCTTGCCCATGACGAGTACCCGGCCGCGATCCAGGTCGAGCCGGTCGACCGTGAGGCCGCACACTTCCCCCACGCGCAGCCCCGACCCGTACATAAGCTCGAGCAACGCCCGGTCGCGGAGCACCACGGCAAGGTCGCGCTCGTCGGCGTCCTCGGCGGGCTCCGGCGCCTCCACCAGGTCGGCCGCCTCCCCGGGGCGGAGCACCCCCGGCAGTCGCGAGGCGACCTTCGGGCGCCCGAGCGTCGCCGCCGGGTCGGCGTCCACGAACCCGCGCGCGGTGGCCCACCGGTAGAAGGTGTGGATCGCCCCAACGCGGCGGGCGATCGAAGCCCGCGCGTAGCCGAGCGTCACCTGTTGAGCCAGGAACCGCCGCAGCTCGGGATGGGTGGCCGTGACGAGCGAGCGGCGCTGCCGCTCGAGGAAGGTGGCGAGCTGTCCGAGGTCTCCGCGGTAGGCCGCGACGGTGTGCTCCGAGAGGCGCCGCTCCAGCGCGAGGTGGTCGGCGAACTCATCTATCAGCACGGCGTCGGTTCGGGGAAGGTCGCTTGCCGCCATGGCCTCTTCCGCTCGGGTCGTCGGTTGCCTTGTATCAGCGCCCCGGGGACCGTTCAAGCGTTCGGGGGCGATGACCGTCGACCGACGTGGCCGGTCACGGGTGTGACGCGGCCCTTCGGCGGCTAGGACGCGGCCCTTCGGCGGCTAGGACGCGGCCGGCTCGCGGGCCCTCCCTCTCGCCCGGAGGGTTGGCTCGAACCGACCACCGACGCTCCGCACGAGTCCTTTCATCTCCAGCGTCATCAGCAGCGGCAGCACGTCGGCGACGCTCACCCCCAGCTCGCGCGCCACCTTCTCGGGGAGCACCGATCCGATCATGACGTCGAGCGCCGCCTGCTCCGCGAGCGTCACGTTCAGCGGCACCGGTTGGCCGTTCTCGCCGTTCAGCTTCAGGTCGTCGAGCAGGTCTTCGACGCCGCGGATCAGCGTCGCGCCCTCGCGGATCAACGTGTGGGGCACGTGGGAGAGCGGGTTGGTGATCGCGCCGGGGACCGCGAACACGTCGCGGCCGTGCTCGAGCGCGTGGCGCGCCGAGATGAGGGAGCCGCTCCGCTCCGCGCCCTCGACGACCACGAGGGCGTCGCCGAGGGTCGCGAGGATGCGGTTCCGCGCGGGGAAGCGGAACGGCTCGGCCGGCACGCCCGGCGGGAACTCGCTCACGACCGTGCCGCGCTCGGCGATCCGGGCGATGAGCGCGCGGCTGCCGGGCGGGTAGACCTGGTCGATCCCGCACCCGAGCACCGCGACCGTGTGGCCGCCCATCTCGAGCGCCCCCTCGTGCGCCGCGGCGTCGATGCCGCGAGCGGCGCCGCTCACCACGCAGACACCGGCGGTGGCGAGATCGCGGCCGATCTGGCGCGAGAGCTCGCGCCCGAGGTCGCTGCAGCTTCGGGCGCCGACCACCGCGACCGTGCCGTATCGGGCCGGCAGCGGCCGGCCGCGGACGAAGAGTCCCGCGGGCGGGTCCTTCAGGTTCTCCACCTGCGCGGGGAACTCCTCCGACCCGGCCGCTACGAACCTCGCTCCGCACGCGGAGACGGCGGCCTCGATCTCGGAGGGATCCAGCGCACGCGCGAAGGCTCGATCCGCCGCGCTGCCCGCGTCTCCTCGCCGGACGGTGGCGAGGCAGGCCTCCGCCGTCCGCTCGCGCTCCGCGACACCGAGCAGCGCCCGAGGCGTCAGCCCGCGCAGCGACATCAGCACGAGCAGGGCGCGCCGGTTCGCGGGCCCGTCGGCGAAGCCCGCCGGCCATCGCTGTGGGCCGCCGTCATCCCGCACGGGCCAGGCTCTCCTCGGCGACGTTCATCCTGTACGAGAGCGCCTCGGCGACGTGGTCCGCACTCACGTCGTCGGTCCCCGCGAGATCGGCGATGGTCCGGGCGACCTTGATCGCGCGGTCGAAGCCGCGTCCGGTGAGCGCGAGCGAGTCGACGGCGCGAGCGAGCAGCTCCTGAGCGCCGGTCGAGATGCGCGCTTCGCGCCGCGCGATCGGCCCCGGGAGCTGTGCGTTGCAGGGACATCCGAGGCCCGCGTACCTGCGGCGCTGTCGGGCGCGAGCCTCCTCAACGCGATCTCGGATCGGCGCCGAGGGCTCCCCGGCGTTCTCGCCGAGCAGTTCCTGCTTCGACAGACGCGGCACGATCAGCCGGATGTCGATGCGGTCGAGCAGCGGCCCGGAGAGCTTCTGCCGGTACTGCTCGACGCGATGCGGCAGGCATCGACAGCGGCGCTTCGGGTCGCCCTCGTAGCCGCACGGGCACGGGTTCGCGGCCGCGACGAGCGTGAAGCGCGCCGGGAACTCGACCGAGCCGGCCGCGCGCGTCACGACGACGCGGCCGTCCTCGAGCGGCTGGCGCAGTCCCTCGATCGCGTCGCGCCGGAACTCCGTGAGCTCGTCGAGGAAGAGCACGCCGTGGTGAGCGAGCGACACCTCGCCCGGACGCAGGTACGCGCTTCCCCCGCCGAGGAGCCCGGGGATCGACACCGAGTGGTGCGGCGAGCGGAACGGCCGCTCGGTGACGAGACCGTCCTCGAGCAGCCCGGCCACCGAGTGCAGCTGGGTCACCTCGAGCGCCTCCTCGCGCGAGAGCGCCGGCAGGATCGTCGCGAGCCGCCGGGCGAGCATGGTCTTGCCCGCGCCGGGCGACCCGACCAGCAGCGCATTGTGGCCGCCGGCCGCCGCGACCTCTAGAGCGCGCCGCGCCTGCGCCTGCCCGCGGACCTCCGCGAAGTCGACGGCGTGGGCGACGGGGACCTGCCTCGAGCCGTCGGGCTCGACCCGTGGCGGGACCCACGCGCCGCGGAGGAACCCCACCGCGTCGCCGAGCGACGGCGCTCCCACCACCCGCAGGTCCTCGACGAGGGCTGCCTCGCGGGCGTTCGCGGCCGGAACCACGACGCCCTCGAGCCCGGCTCGCGCCGCCGCCATCGCGACCGAGAGCACGCCGGGGGTCGACACGAGCGTTCCCTTCAGCGACAGCTCGCCGACGAACGCGTAACGCGACAGCGACGTGCCCCGCACCTGCGCCGACGCCGCGAGCACGCCCATCGCGATCGGAAGGTCGAGCCCCGGCCCGTCCTTTCGCACGTTCGCCGGCGAGAGGTTCACGACGACGCGCCGGAGCGGCCACTCGAGCCCGGAGCTCTCGACGGCCGGACGGATGCGGTCGCGCGCGTCCTGGACCGGCGCGCCCGGCAGCCCCGTCAGCGTGAGCGACGGGAGCCCGCGGCCGATGTGCGCCTCGACGACGAACGGGTAGCCGCGGACGCCGACGACGGTGACCCCGATGACCCGTCCGTACACGGTCGCGCGACCATAGCGCCGCCTACTGACATCGCTCCGCGAGGAAGCGCCGCCCTCGCGTCAGAACGCGTCCTCGAACAGCTCCACCTCCGGATCGCGTGGGCGCAGGAGGACGCTCGCGACGTCGAACCGGATCCGCGCGTGCGGCGGCCGAACAGTCTGGAGGAACACCTCCGCGAGCTGTCGGAGCTTCCGCTGCTTCGCCCGCGTAACGGCCTCGTACCCGCCGCCGAAGGCCGAGCCGCTCCGCGTCTTCACCTCGCAGAACACGAGAAGCCCGTCGCGCTCGAGGACGAGATCGAGCTCGCCGATCGCGCATCGCCAGTTGCGGGCCACCGCGCCGAACCCGCGCGCCTCGTACACGCGGAGGGCGGCGTCCTCACCGGCGCGCCCGCGCTCGGGCCGAGGGTCGCCGGACAACGGCATGCGGCCGAGCGTAGCCCCGCCCGGTGACAATCACTCCGGCAGCGGCATCGTCTCGTCGCGGCGGAGCTCCTCGACGTTCACGTCGCGACGGGTCATCACGCGCACGTGCGAGACGAACCGGGCGGGTCGGAACATGTCCCAGACCCAGGCGTCGGTGAGCTTCACCTCAACCCAGCCGTCGTCGTGTTGCTGCAGCTCGACCTTGTTCGCCAGGTAGAAGCGTCGCTCCGTCTCCACGACGTGCGAGAACATCGGGAGCACGTCCCGGTACTCGCGGTAGAGCTCGAGCTCCCGCTCGTCCTCGAACCGCTCGATGTCGTCCTCGTGGTCGCTCACGGCACCTCGACGATAGCCCCTTCGTCCTCGTCCGGTCCGACGCCCCTGAACGACAGCCGGTGGATCGGCGACGGGCCGAGCCTCGCGAGCGCCTCGAAGTGCCCGGCCGTCCCGTAGCCGCGGTGGCGGTCGAACCCGTAGTCGGGGAACCGCCGGTGGTAGCGGTCCATCATCCGGTCCCTCGTGACCTTGGCCACGATCGAGGCCGCGGCGACCGAGGCCGTCACCGCGTCGCCCTTCTTGATCGACAGGTGTGGGACGTCGAGGCGCGGGATCGCGTAGCCGTCGGTCAGCACGTAGTCGGGGCGCATCGGCAGCTTCGTCACCGCCCGCCTAAGCAGCCAGAGGTTCGACCGGTGCAACCCGCGGCGGTCGATCCGCGACGGCATCGCGCGGCACACGGACACCGCGACGGCACCGGCGACGATCCGCTCGAAGCACGCCTCGCGCCGGAGCGCGGTGAGCGCCTTGGAGTCGCCGATCCCGTCGAGGTCGAAGTCCGCAGGAAGGACGACCGCCGCGGCCACCATCGGCCCTGCGAGCGCGCCCCGACCCGCCTCGTCGACCCCGGCGATCGCGCGGAAGCCCTCATTCCGCAAGCGGCGCTCGTAGCGCCCGAGGTCGATCGCTAGTGGAGCCACCCGATCCGCGACGGCGGCCAGATCTTCACGAAGGCCCCGCCGATCACCCTGCTCTCCTGTATGAACCCGAGGCCCGCCCGGGAATCGTTCGAGTTACCCCGATTGTCCCCCATCACGAAGAGCGAATCAGGCGGAACCTGCACAGGACCGAAATCGCCCATCGAGAGCCTGGCGTCACGGGTGAGGTACGGCTCGGCGAGCGGCTGCCCGTTGATGTAGACGGTCTGGTCGTGGATCTCGACGCTCTCCCCCGGCAGCCCGATGATCCGCTTGATGTAGTCCTCGTTCGGCGGCCGGGCGAACCCGAGTCCCTCCGACAGCCAGTGCAGGAAGCCTCCGATGAGGCCGCGGTCGGGCTGCGGGCCCGGACTCTGGAAGACGACGATGTCGCCGCGCGCCGGGTGGTACAGGACCTTGTTCACCAGCACCCGGTCTCCGGGCATAAGCGTCGGCTCCATCGAGCCGGAGGGGATGTAGAAGGCCTGGACGACGAAGGTCTTGAGCAGGATCGCGAGGACGAACGCGAGGATGATGAGGACCGGGAGCTCCCGCAGGAACCCGAGGAGGCCCTTGTCGTCCTGCTTGCCTTTCTCGCGGGGCTTCTCCGGCGCGGACGCGTCGGTCGCGGGCTTGCCCACTCGGCTGCCCGCCGGCTAGCCCTGGTCCTCGGCTTCGGCCGGCACGGCCTCGCCCGCGACCTGCGGCTCCGCTTCGTCCGCTCCCTCCGCCGCGGCAACTCCCTCCGCTTCGGCAACTCCCTTCGCGGCGGGGGTCATCATGGCGAGCAGCTCCTCGCCCTCGACCCGTCGCTCCTTGATGCGCGCCTTCTTCCCGCGCCGCTCCCGCAGGTAGTAGAGCTTCGCGCGGCGCACGCGGCCGCGGGAGACGATCTCCAGCTTGCCGATGGATGGTGAATGGACGGGGAACGTGCGCTCCACGCCGACGCCGAATGAGATCTTCCGGACGGTGAATGTCTCCTGGAGACCACCGCCCTGACGGCGGATCACGACCCCCTGGAACACCTGGATGCGCTCGCGGCCGGCCTCGACGACCCGGACGTGCACCTTGACGGTGTCGCCGGGCCTGAACGCGGGCAGGTCCGTGCGCAGATAAGCCTTGTCGACGAGATCGGTGTTCCTCATGGCGGGACGAGGAACGATAGCAGAAGCCGAACGGAGCTAGTCGGAACGGCCCTCGAGCAGGTCCGGACGGTTCCTGCGGGTCTTCTCGAGCGCCGCTTCCCGCCGCCAGCGCTCGATCTCGGCGTGGTTGCCCGACAGCAGCACGTCCGGCACCCGCATCCCCCGGAACTCCTGCGGCCGAGTGTAGTGCGGGTGGTCGAGCATGCCGTTCTCGAACGAGTCGCGCTCGTGCGACTCCTCCTTGCCGATCACGCCGGGAACGAGGCGCGTCACGGCTTCCAGCAGCACGAGCGCCGGCACCTCGCCTCCGGCGAGCACGTAGTCGCCGATCGAGACCTCCTCGGCCGGCAGGCCCTCGGTGACGCGCTCGTCGACGCCCTCGTACCGCCCGCAGATCAGGACCAGCCAGGGCTCGCACGAGAGCTCGCGGACGAGCGCCCGGTCGAGCCGCCGCCCGGCGGGCGAGAGCAGGATCACGCGCTTCGGCCCCGCCCCGAGCGACTCGACGGCCGCGAACACCGGCTCGGGCTTCATCACCATCCCGGGGCCGCCACCGTAGGACTCGTCGTCGACCTGCCGGTGCTTGTCGGTCGCGAAGTCCCGGATGTCGTGCAGGCGAACCTCGAGCAGACCGCTCTCGATGGCCTTGCCGAGCAGGCTCTCGCGGAGCGGGCTCTCGAAGATGCCGGGGAAGATCGTCAGGACGTCGATCCGCACACGCGCAGGCTAGCAGCGGAGCGCTCAGTCCTCCGGCGCCGTGAGGCCGGGCACCTCGCGGACGACGATCCGCTTCGCCGCGACGTCCACGGACACGATCACGTCCTTCAGGACGGGTATCAGCGTCTCCCGGTCGTCGGTGATCACGCTCCAGACATCGTTCGCCGCCGTGTGGATCACTTCCACGAGCAGGCCGAGCGGCAGGCCCGACTCGGTCACAACATCGCAGCCGACCAGCTGGTGGTCCCACCAGGAACCCTCGGGCAGCGGCGGGGACATCGACTCCGGCACGACGAGCAGCGCGCCCTGCAGCGCCTCGGCGCCGGCGCGGTCGCGCACCTCACGGAACGTCACGAGCAGGCGGTCCTTGTGCGTGCGGGACGACTCGACCGTGAGCGGGCGACCGTCCTCCAGCCACACGACTGCCCCGTCTGCGAAGCGCTCGGGGACCTCGGAGAGCACCAGCGCGGCGACCTCTCCCCGCACGCCGTGGGCGCGGGTGATGCGGCCGACCGCGACGGTCGGCTCGGAGCTCATGTCAATCGACGATCTCGACGGACGCGTGCACCCCGGCCCTGGTCCCGGCAGCGCGCACGACCGTCCGGATGGCGCGCGCCGTGCGACCGCCCTTCCCGATGATCTTCCCCATGTCCTCGGGATCGACGCGGAGCCGCAGGAGCAGCCCACGCTCGTCCTCGGTCTCGGTCACCTCGACGGCGTCGGGCTCGTCGACGAGCTCCTTCGCGAGGTACTCGAGCAGCTCCTTCACCGGGCGGCCTTGTTCGCCTCCGCCGGCTTCGCCTTCTTCGGCGGCTTCTCCTTCTTCGCCGGCTTCGCGGGCCTCTCGGCCTCGAACTTCTCCCAGATACCGCCCTTCGTGAGCAGCACCTGAACGGCCTGCGAGGGCTGCGCGCCCTTGCGGAGCCAGTCCAGCGCCCTCTCCTCGTCGATGTCGATCACCGATGGGTCTTCGAGCGGGTGGTACTTGCCGATGTTCTCGATGAACCGGCCGTCGCGCGGGCTGCGCTGGTCGGCCACCACCACTCGGTAGAAGGGACGCTTCTTCGCGCCCATCCGCATCAGCCTGATCCTCGTCGTCATACTCTTCTCCTAGATCCCGGGCAGGTCCGGCATCCCCGGGACCCGAGGCATGCGTTTCGCGCCCATCCCCATCATCGTCTTCATCATCTTCTTGGCCGCGTCGAACTCCTTCAGCAGGGAGTTCACGTCGGCCGTCGTGGTGCCGGAGCCGCGGGCGATCCGCAGGCGCCGGGACCCACCGATGATAGCGGGGTTCCGGCGCTCCTCCGGGGTCATGGAGCAGATGATGGCCTCCGCCTTCGTGAGCTGGCCCTCATCCACCTCCAGGTCCTTCAGCGCGTTCTTGCCGCCCGGGACGCCGGGGAGCATGGCCAGCAGGTCCTGGAGCGGTCCCAGCTTCTTCATCTCCCGCATCTGCGTGAGGAAGTCCTCGAGCGTGAACTGCGCCTTCAGCATCCGCTCGGCGGCCTCGGCGGCCTTCTCCTGGTCGAGCGTCTCCTGGGCCTTGTCGATCAGCGTGAGCACGTCACCCATCCCCATGATCCGGGAGGCCATGCGGTCGGGGTAGAAGGGCTCGAGGTCGGCCGGCTTCTCCCCCGTGCCCACGAAGAAGACCGGACGGCCGGTCACCGCGGTGATCGAGAGTGCCGCGCCGCCGCGGGCGTCGCCGTCGAGCTTCGTGAGGACGAAGCCGGTCGTGTCGACCTCCTTCATGAACGCGCGCGCCTGGACGACGGCGTCCTGGCCGGTCATCGAGTCGCAGGCCATGAGCACGTGGTGGGGCTTGATCGCGTCCTTCACGCGGCGGGCCTCGCGCATCATCTCCTCGTCGACGTGCAGGCGGCCGGACGTGTCGACGATCACGACGTCGAGGCCCCCTCGCTCGGCGTGCTTCACACCGTTCTTCGCGACCTTGACGGCGTCCTTCCCGTCGGAGACCACCGGCACGACGATCTCGCGGCCGAGCGTGAACAGCTGTTCCACGGCGGCCGGACGCCGTAGGTCGGCGGCGACGAGCACGGGGTGCTTGCCCTTCTCCTTCAGCATCCGCGCGAGCTTCGCGCAGGCGGTGGTCTTCCCGGAGCCCTGGATGCCGGCCATCATGATCACGAGCGGGTGCACCGAAGGCAGGGCGAACGGCGCCTGAGTGCCGCCCATCGTGGTCTGCAGCTCGTCCCGGACGATCTTGATGACCTGCTGCGCCGGGGTGAGGCTCTTCATGACCTCCCCGGACAGCGCCCGCGCGCGGACCCGGTCCAGCAGGTCGTCGGCCACCTCGACGGCGACGTCGGCTTCGAGCAGGGCAGTGCGCATGTCGCCCAGGGCGCTCTCCACCTGTTTGGGGTGGAGCTTGCCCCGGGACTTGAGCTTCTTGAAGACCGCGTTCAGGCGGTCGGTCAGCGTGTCGAACATGTCCGCAGGGTGCCGGTCGCCGGGTGCATCGTGCTGCGTCGGGGAACCACCTTCACGGCCCGTCTTCCGCCGACCCCGGCGGCTCCAGCACTCGCTCCACCGTCCGCAGCAACGCGAGCGGACTGAACGGCTTCGTGAAGTACTCGTCGGCTCCCAGCGAGAGCACGAAGTCGCGTCCCTCTTCCCCCGTGGCCGTCACGATGATCACCCGCACGTCGGCGGTGGTCGGGTCCGACTTCAGCTCCCGAAGCACGTCGGTTCCCGGCGTGCCGGGGATGTTGAGGTCGAGGAACAGCAGGTCCGGCGGCTGTTCGCGGACCATCGCGAGAGCCGACGAGCCGTCGGCGGCCTCGCGGATGTCGAACCCCTCGTTCTCGAGGACCAGTCGCATGGCCTCCCGCATGGTCGGGTGGTCCTCGACGATCAGGATCTCCGCCCTCGCCATCTCAGCCTCCGAGCAGCCGGTCGGCGAAGGCCCGCGCGTCGAACGGCTCCAGGTCGCCCACCCCCTCGCCGGTCCCGACGAGCTTGACGGGAACCCCGAGCTCCTCGCGGACCGCCAGCACGATGCCGCCCTTCGCCGTGCCGTCGAGCTTCGCGAGCGCGACGCCGGTCACGTCGACGGCCTCGGTGAACGCGGTCGCCTGGGCTATCCCGTTCTGGCCGGTCGTCGCGTCGAGCACGAGCAGCACCTCGTCGACCCCTCCGGCCGCCTTCTCGAGGACGCGCTTCACCTTCCTCAGCTCGTCCATCAGCGGGGTGCGCGTGTGCAGCCGGCCGGCCGTGTCGACGATGAGGACATCCATCCCGCGGGCGCTCGCCGATCGGACGGCATCGAACGCGACCGCGCCGGGATCGGCACCCCGCTCCTGCGAGACCAGGTGCGCGCCGGCGCGCTGCGCCCACACGTCGAGCTGCTCGGAGGCCGCGGCGCGGAACGTGTCGCTGCCGGCGAGGCTCACCGCTCGGCCGTCCTTCGCGAGGCGCGCCGCGAGCTTGCCGATCGTGGTGGTCTTCCCGGAGCCGTTGACGCCGACGACCATGACGACGCCGAGGTGATCGCTCGGGAGGTGCAGGGCGCCGTCGTCGCCGAGGATCGCAACGATCTCGTCGGCGAGCAGCGCCCCCGGATCGGCGCCCTCGGTCCACCGCTCGCGGAGATCCTTCACGATCCGCGAGGCGGTCGCGGGCCCGACGTCGGCACGGACCAGCAGGTCCTCGAGCCGGTCCCAGTCTTCGTCGGCGGGCGTCCCGCCCCCGAACAGCGCACGGACCTTGGCGCCGAGCCCTTCCCCGCGGGACTTCGCGCGCGCCGCGCTCGAGCGGGTGGGCGCGTGCGGCGCGCGCGAACGCCGCGCGCGCGCGAACAGCACGACGGCCTCGACGAACGCCACCGCGAGGAGCACGGCCAGAATGACGACGATCACCACGGGGCTACAGGCTAGTGGACGGCGTCGGGCTCCGACACGGCGACGACCGGCTCCCTCTCCGGCCGTTCCTGCGCCGGCGGCGACGGGGTCTCCAGCCGCTGCCCGATGACCTTCGAGGTCCCTTCCTTGCTCATCGAGACCCCGTACATCATCTGCGCGACCTCCATCGTCCGCTTCTGGTGCGTGACGATCAGCACCTGCGAGTCGGCCGCGAAGCCCTCGACGAGCTTGATGAACCGGTGCAGGTTGATGTCGTCGAGCGCCGGCTCGACCTCGTCCATCAGGTAGAAGGGGCTCGGCCGCGCCTTGAAGATGGCGAACAGGAACGCGAGCGCGGTGAGCGCCCGCTCGCCGCCCGACAGCAGCGAGATGCGCCGCACGCGCTTCCGCCCCGGTCTCGCCTCGATCTCGATGCCGGCGTTCAGCAGGTCGCCCGGCTCGGTCGCGATGAGGCGGCCCTCGCCGCCGGGGAACAGCTCCGCGACCAGCCGCTCGAACTCGGCCGCGACGTCGCGGTACGCGGCCTCGAAGGTGATCGTGATCTCCTCGTCGACGCGCCGGATGACCTCGAGCAGGTCGCGGCGGGCCTTCTTCACGTCGTCGAGCTCGCGCACGAGGAAGTCGTGCCGCTCCTGCAGCGTCTCGAACTCCCCGCCGGCGAGCAGGTTCACCCGGCCGAGCAGCCCCAGACGCCGCTGCACGAGCTCGGCCCGGCGCTCGAGGGACTGCACGGTGTCGTCGTCGGTGAGCCCGGCGACCTGCTGCTGCGGGTCGCACCCGTGGCCCTCGCGGAGCAACCGCTCGGAGTCGCGGATCCGCCGCTCGAGGTCGCCGCGCAGCCGGTCCTCGCCCTCGTACTCCTCGCGGAGGCGCTCGAGCTCGGTCGAGGCCTCACGCCAGGCGCGGTTGACCTCGGCCTCGGCCTCGGTCGCGCGGCGCTCGAGGGCCGCCGCGGCGTCCCGGCCGGTCGACGCCGCACCTAGGGCGTCCTCGGCTGCTCGCAGCCGCTCCTCGGCCGCCGCTCGCTCGCGCTCCGCGGTCTCGACGACGGCGCGGAGCGCCGCAGGGTCCTGGGAAGCAAGCGCCTCGCGCTCGCCCCGCAGGGTCGCGAGGCGCGACTCCAGCCCCGAACGGTCGCGCCGCAGGGTCTCGACCACCACGCGCGCCTGGAACGGCGACTCGGCCGGGCGCGGAAGCTCGGGAAGCTCGTGCGTGACCGGCTCCGCCGCGGCGAGGGCGTCCCGAAAGGTCGCGCCGGCGTCGTCCAGGCCCATAAGTCGCTGCGAGAGGATCTCCTCCTCCTTCGCGAGGCCGGAGACGTCGGACTCGAGGCGGACCATACGTTCGGCCGCGTTCGTGATCCCGGCGTCCGCCTCCTCGATCCGCGCCCCGAGCTCCGCGAGTTCACCGACGATGTCCTCGAGGCGCTCGTGCTTGGGCCGCAGGGCCGCCTTCGTCTTCGCGAGGTCGTGCTCGACCACCGCGAGCTCGCGGTGGATCTCGCCGGCACGTGAGTCGGCCTCCGGCGTCGTGCGGATCAGCGCCGGCCCGATCAGGATGCCCTCGGGCGTCACGAACGCCGCCTTCGGGTTCCGCTCGTGCTTATCGACGGCCTCCTCCAGGCTGTCGGCCAGGTAGATGTCCTTCAGCACCGTGCAGATGAGCCCGCGCGCGGCGGGGTCCGCCCGAACGACCTGGAGCAGCGTCCGCTCGCCCGGCAGGACGAACGACGCCGGGCCTCCGCCGGCGATCGCGAGGACCGCGCCATCACCTTCGGGGGCGTCGGCGATCGCCTCGAGCTCGTCGGCGTAGACGACCGCGTCCGCGAGGTGCCCGAGCCCGGCGCGGAGCGCCCGCTCCCAGCCGGCCTCGACGTGGACAAGCTCGCCGAGGCGCCCGATCGCCCGCCCTGGATGACGCTCCAGGAACCGCGAGCCGGGCGTCTCCTCGAGATCCTTCAGCCGCGCGGCGAGGATCTCGCGGCGGCTCTCCTGGCGGCGGAGCACCTCCTCAAGCTCGGCGACCTTGTCGGCGATGCCGTGCCGCTCGCGCTCGAGTTCCGCGCGGCGCTCGGAGAGCGGGGAGACCTCGGCGTCGAGGCGCTCCACCTCCTCCTCGAGCCGCTCCCGTCCCGCCTCGGCGGCGGCGCGGCGCTCACGGACCTGCCCGATGCTCTCGTCCAGCCGCGCCCGCTCGCGCTCGTACGAGGCGACCTGCCGACGGAGCGTCTCCATCTCGGCCCGGTGCGCGGCGGTCTCTTCGGAGATCCGCCGACGGTCCTCCTCGACCCGGCGGCGGACGTCCTGCTGCTCCCGGAAGACCCGTTCGGCCTCCTCGAGCTCGCGCTCGCGCGTCTCGAGCTCGGCGGCAACCTCCGCGATCCGAGCCTCGATCCGGTGCAGATCCTCCTCGACCGCCGTGAGCCGAGCGTGGCGCGTGGCCTCGGCGGCGAGCTCCGTCCGGGCCGACGACTCCGCCTCCACGGCGCGCCGCAGGTCTAGCTCGGCCGCCGACTTCGCGCCCTGCGTCCCGCGGAGCGCGGTCTCCGCCTCCTGGAGCGCCCACACCGCCCGGGCCCGCTCGTCGGCGGCGCCCGTGACCCGCTCATCGAGGGCGTCGAGGCGCTCCCGCTCGGCCTTGCGCTTCGCCAGACCCTCGTCCCAGCCACCGGCCCGCCGCTCGCGCTCGGCGAGGAGGTCGCGCAGGCGCGCCGCGGCGAGCTTCGCGGCGAGGGCGTCGGCCTCGGCCGTGAGCTCCTCGTGGCGCCTCGCCATCTCGGCCTGCTGCTTCAGCGGCCTCAGCTGCCGCCGGAGCTCCGCCAGCACGTCCTGCAGCCGTAGGAGGTCCTGGTCGAGCCCCGCCAGCTTGCGTTCGGCGCGCTCCTTCCGGCGGCGGTGCTTCGCGATGCCGGCCGCCTCCTCTATGTACTGGCGCCGCTCCTCCGGCCGGGCGGAGAGCACTTCCTCGAGCTGCCCCTGCCCCACGACCGTGTGCAGCGCGCGGCCGATGCCGGACTCGGACAGCAGCTCCTGGACGTCGAGCAGGCGGCAGATCTGCCCGCCGATCCGGTACTCGCTCTCACCGGAGCGGAAGATCGCCCGGCTGACCTCGATCTCGGTCATCGGCACGGGGATCAGCCCCGCGCTGTTGTCGATGACGAGCTTCACCTCGGACATGCCGAGGGGCGGTCGATGGGGGCTCCCGGCGAAGATGACATCGGCCATCTGGCCGCCGCGGAGCGCACGGGGGCCCTGCTCGCCGAGCACCCAGCTGATCGCGTCCACGAGGTTCGACTTGCCGGATCCGTTGGGACCGACGATGACGCTGATGCCGGGGGCGAATTCGAGGACCGTCTTGTCGGCGAACGACTTGAAGCCTCGTATCTGGAGGGACCGAAGGAACATCGGGAACCGATGCTAGCAAGGGCCTTCGGCCGGTTGTGGGATTTGAACCACGAACCTGTGATTCAGCCCGTGACCCGGAATCCAACGTCTCCCCGGAGGGGTTCGGAGACGATCTCGACGCCGTCCACGCGGGCCAGGTCGGGGCCGTGGCGGCACCAGGCGATCATCGCGTCGACGTCGGCCTCCGGGCCCTCGAACGCGGCCTCCACGCGCCCGTCGGAGAGGTTGCGCACGTACCCACCGAGGCCGAGCTCACGCGCCACAACCGCGCACGTCGCCCGGTAGAAGACCCCCTGCACCCACCCGGAGACGGTCACCCTCACGCGCTTCACGCCTCTGGATTCTCGGCCCTTCGTGCCTCCTCTCCAACCCGGTTCGAACGGGCCCTGACGACCGGCCGAGCGGGTCCTGTTGCCTCACGTCAAGATGTCCTCGAAGCGTCGACCGGTTGCCTCACCAAAGATGTCCTCGAAAGTTCCCGCCAGGAGTAGGGAGCTTTGAAGGGGTGGCCTGGTGGGTACCCCACCTCCTT